>Ga0222718_10004573_pt1 | contig 11446 bp, 8 predicted proteins | sample C33_27DmetaG_FD_165045 | JGI IMG/M metagenome (GOLD analysis project Ga0222718, IMG submission 165045) | Estuarine water microbial communities from San Francisco Bay, California, United States - C33_27D | ecosystem: Environmental > Aquatic > Marine > Unclassified | place: USA: California... | reverse complement strand
CGCATGGGAAATACTCAGGTCAACCGACCACGAAGTTATTATATACGATCGTAAAGAATCTGCGGGTGGTTCATGGTGGGAACCAAAGGGTCCTAAAAGAGATTTACATGCACATAGAATTGTGTTTGATAACGCATTCGTAAACACAAATAGTTTATTCGAAGAAATGGGAATTGAATGGGATGATATGTTTCAACCCGCAGACACGCGTGTATATACTACAACTTTCAAGTATCTTAAATTTAAAGATTATTTAACTTTAACGTCACTCGCGGTACGTGTTTTAGCACAACCTAGAAGGTATAAAGGTGTCTCACTCAAAGATGCACTCGGTGAACTTTCCGAATCAGGTGAAAAATTACTCAAAGCCTTACCATTAATTATGGATGGTGTTGATTGGGAAACAATGTCCACCTTTGAATTCGTGAAAAGCTTCGATCACGTAGGTATGTCTAAACAATACGTTCAAAAAGTTTCAGGTAAAGTCATGTCCGATAAAATGCAAAACGCACTCGTAGAGAAGGGTGCTACATTTATGTTTGGTAGAGATCTTGAAAAGGTGCATTACGAAAAAGATGGGTATGAAGCTTCTTTTACAAACAAAACAAAAATAAAAGACGGTCTCCTTGTTTTGTGTATAGATAATAGTAAAGCTTTACAATTGGTAGATGAGAATTGGGGTAAAGATACCCTTAAAAAAATTGGTCCAAGTACGTACGGGTGTATTAACGTTTTGTTAGATTACGACGAACCAATCCGTTTACCTAAAACTGATTTGGAATATACAATGGAAACAGAGTTCAGTTTACAACCCGTAGTTCTTAGCGATAATAAAACCATTTCGTGTGTTATATGTAATCTTACGGATGAAGTTTTATCGACCGACCCAGAAACACTTAAGAGCGAAGTTATTAAACAATTGTGTGTACCAAAACCAACGAGTATTCGTATAGGATGGGGTTCATATTGGAAAGATGGTAAATGGACATTCGAACAATCATCGGGGGTTTTGAGTTTACATGGTCAGGTTCCATTTTACGGAGAATCTTCGAAAGTCGCTTTATGTGGTATGATGTCTGAAAGAAAAACACCATATTCGAGTATCGAAGCCGCTATAGAGGTCGGAAGATCATTCTGTCATGAAACATTCGAAACGAGAAAACCATTACAACCAGTTTTAATTACACATGTTTTATTCATTGTTTTAATATTATCATTAATACTTATTTACACGCGTAAAGATTAAAGTATTAGTTTAAGATATTTAAAGTTTTATACTATATTAAAAGAAATATGGAATTACATTACAATCTAGTAAGCAATGGGATTTACGATGTATATGTGATTTCAGACGACGAATACATAGGACCAACGATTGCAAAAGGACGCGAATGGGATAGGTTTATGAGACGCGATGTACGTATGCTACATAAACCTGGTACAGATATCATCGACATTGGGGCAAATATTGGTTATAACACTTTATTATTTTCAGATTACGGACCCGTGTTATCATTTGAACCATTGTATCATGAATTAGTCAGACTAAATGTCAAGAATAACATTCTCAGATATCCGGTTCAGGTTATTCCGTGCGCCCTCTCAGATGAAAAATCTTTTACAAAAATTCATATACCATCTCATGGATGTCAATCTAATGTACTAATAAACTACGGTGGAACTAGTTTTCATCACAAAGATGAAATGCGAGGTGAAGGTGTAGATGTCAATTGTGAAAGACTAGATGACATCTATACGGGTGTTCCTTCATTTATTAAAATTGATGTTGAAGGTCACGAGTTACAGGTTTTGAAGGGTGCGTCTGAAACTATTAAGAAACATAAACCTTCGATTCTTATTGAAATACACAATTTCTCTGAAGACTCAGAGATACATCAGTATATAAAATCACTAGGGTACGGTGACCCTGAAGAAAGACCAGAAGCTGTATTTATTTACAAAACATTCACTTAGAATACCCGATAACCGCACATGTCCAGTCGTTAAACTATCATGGTATATTCATACTTATAGTTTTGTTTCTTATTATACTATATATGACTTTACCGGTCACTGCAACTGTTTATGAACCAATGTACGACTACAATGAAAAAAAATATATAAGAATAAGTCTACCCGATAAAGTTCGCGATTATATCAGGGAAATACACGAACATAAAACAGATGTTGTTTTGTTTCCCCAAAAACTAGACGACCCATTGGAAGGTAACGTTTTAAAAGTAAAAGTTCCGTTTAGATACCGACGGGTCATGTGTAATGTTGATGGAGACACACCCGTTCAATCACTTAAAAAAGGTGATACAGTTCTCACTGAAATTCAATTTAACGGGGTTTGGAACGCTCACGAACATAGCGGGTATTCGTGGGTATTGAAGTATATAAAGTATAGGAACTAATAGTAAGAAATGAGTCTTACACGCTCGGGATATCTCACAGGTGAGACACCGGAAATAAAGAAAGAACTCACGGTACGTGCCGTTGTAAATACAGAGTTCGGGTTTCCGCCGCCTCCCTTTAAGGTATTCAGAAAAACGAAAACAGGTCTATGTGTTCCTCGATTTTACGGTGAAGAAAAGTTTGGTAAAGCAAAAGAAGATCGTCGTCCTACACCGGTTAAAATATCATGTAAATTTAATGGAAAACTCCGTGATGAAACACATCAAAATGATGCTTTGGCAGCAGCACTTAAATCTGGGCACGGCGTTCTCTCACTTCCTTGTGGCTTTGGGAAAACGACAGTATCCTTGGCCATAGCGTGTAAACTCGGATACAGAACTATGATTGTTGTACACAAGGAGTTTCTCGCGAATCAGTGGAAAGAACGTATTCAACAGTTTTGTCCGGGTGCCACTATAGGTGTAGTACAACAGAATAAATTAGAAACTGATTGTGATTTTGTCATTGCTATGCTCCAATCACTTTCTTTAAAAGAGTATTCGTTTAATGATTTCGATACTATTGGTACACTCATCGTCGACGAAGCGCATCATATATGTGCAAAGGTATTTTCACAATCTCTTTTTAAAATATGTCCGAAACATATTTTTGGACTCTCGGCAACACCGACCCGTAAAGATGGTCTCACTAAGGTTCTACACTGGTTCATGGGACCAACATTCTTTGCAGTTGAACGTGAAAATCAGGAACAGGTCGAAGTGTTTCCAATTGAATATACATGTCCACGTTTTCAGGATCCACCACCGTGTACGCGGTTCGGTAAACTTTCATTAGCGACCATGATTACCGAACTTACCGAAGATCGCGGGAGAAACATCGTTATAGCAAACCTTATAAAAAATATCGTTAAGGGGACGCGTCAAGTTCTCGTCTTAAGCGATCGTCGCCACCACTGTGAAGTACTCCACCAAAGTTTCAAGAAAACGTCGGGGCTCTATATGGGTGGTATGAAAGAAGTTGATTTAGCTGAATCAAGTAAAAAACAAATCATATTTGCGACGTTTAGTCAAGCACATGAAGGTCTCGATATACCTTCACTCGATACGGTTATACTTGCGACCCCTAAGTCTGATATTGTACAATCGATTGGACGGATTATGCGTGAAACACACGGTAAAAAGAACAATCCACATATTTACGATATGTTCGACCAGTGGTCTATATGTCACGCCATGTATAATAAACGTCTCAAAGTGTATCGTCAAGGTGGTTTTAAAATACCAAAACAAAAATCCGAAGAACCTACTGATTTCACTAAAGGGAAATGCCTCATTTTACCATGAAAATAATCACTTGTATTTGTAAGAATGCCGTGTTGTGATACGGGTCGTAATATACAAAAGTATAAAGGAGCCGCAGCATCCACACTCCAGGATGTTACCGATAATGGGAACACGACAACGGGTGATATAATAACAACATCTGGATTTTTTATAGGTGACGGGAGTAAACTTACCGGTATATCAGGTGCAAGTGCCGCATTTACTTTACAAGAAACATCGGATCGTGGTAACACCACGTCTAACGTGATTCAGTTTACAAACCCAATTACATCTTTAACTACAAGTGGTAATGTAATAGTCGCGGGTAACGTGACTGCGTCTAAATTTTACGGTGATGGTACAACACTCAATGGTGTTGCTTTAAGTGTAGATTTGACAAATAATGTTACACGAATAAGTATCTTGGAATCGAATTTAGCAGATAATGTTACACGGATAGATAACTTAGAATCGAATTTAGCAGATAATGTTACACGAATAAGTATCTTAGAATCGAATTTGGCGGATAATGTTACACGGATAGGTAACTTAGAATCGAATTTAGTGAGTAACGCGTCGAGAATAAGTACACTAGAAAATGAAACTCAACCAGTTAATAGAGGTGGGACGAATATTACTACGTACGCCAAAGGTGATATACTAATAGCATCAGCTACTGATACTTTATCAAATCTCGGTTTAGGTCAGAGTGGATATGTTTTAACATCTAATGCTACAACCACTTTACCAGAATGGAGATCTGCAAGTTCCATAGGTGCTACTGTTGCAGAACTTAAAACAGGTAATTATCTAGCAGGTGGACCTTTTAATGGTTCTAGTGAAGCTACATTTGATGTAGAAGCTTCTAATACAAATACAGCCGATTATATAGTTGCAAGAGACTCAAGTGGTGATATATTCGTTTCTAACGTGAATGCTATACAATACTACGGCGACGGAGGAACTTTATCAAATATAAGTGGTTCGCAAGATTTACAGGACGTTATAACCATAGATCCTTATACGAACTCCCCACCATATTTCGGTGCTGGTTCCTATGGTGCTATTTATGGTTCAAATACTATAAACGCGAGTACGATTTCAACTACAGTAGGGTTTTATGGCCCTATTAAAGGTTCAAATACTATAACCGCGAGTAGTATTGTAAGTGATAACGCAGTCGGACTTAACCAGTTAAATGCGAGTAACATTAACAGTGGTACATTATCCAATACATATGGCGGTACGGGATTTACAACGTATAATCAAGGTGATTTACTTGTTGGTACGGGTTCGGGTTCTAACCTCAAGAAATTACCTAAAGGTATTGCAAATTATGTATTAACCGTAAAAAGTGATGAATCTGATATAGAGTGGGTAGCAGCTTCTAGTGGAGGTAGTAGTGTTTGGACAACCTTGGGTTCAGACATATACTATAATAGTGGTAATGTTAGCATTTCTAATTCAACAACCAACCACACAGTTCACTTAGGATCTAATGTTATAGTAAACGATACAGGAAACTATGATGTTTTTAGAGTTAATGGTAATGTTTTCTCAACGGGTTATCTTTTAGGAGATGGTAGTAAAATACTTAATTTAAAAACTATAAAAACCGAATCAGATACAGATGTTATAATTACATCTGATGGTGGTCCAGTATCTTATACAAATAGGTTTTATAGGTAAATTATTAATATATATTTAATATAAAAAGTATATGGCGACGATTACCCAATTACTAAACAATAGTGCAACTACATCACCCGGACGTCCAGATGATGATTTTGGTATGTCATCAGCAGTTAATAATACAGGTGATTTTTTTATTGTAGGTGCACCAGGATGGTCAAATCAATCACAAAATAAGGGTAATGTTTTTGTATATTATGCAAATACTACAACCGTAACTCATTTATCAACAATAGAAGGTCCTTATCTAGGGAGTGGGTTTGGTGCACGTGTTGATATGGATTTAAACGGTGACACTATTGTTATAGCTGCACATTCAAATGTAAACTATACACCAGTTACAAGTAATATTTATATATACAAAAAAACATCATACTACGGACCATATACTTTAACAGACACCATACAAAAAAATACACTTGGATTTGGTTTATCTATTTCAGTAGCAGATGAAAATCCAAATATAATTTGTGTAGGATCTCCTTTAGAAAACAAGGTATATGTTTATAACAATTCAACACTCCTATATACAGATAATAATCCTACTAACGTAAGTAATTATGCTAATGTAATCACGAGTGACGGCCTTCGTTTTTCACCAGTGGCCTTGCAATCACAATATAATCAATATGGATTTTCTGTTTCTATATCAAGTGATGGAAATACATTTATAGCTGGTGCACCGGGTACACAATCAAACGTGTATGTAGGTTACGGTGATAATTATTCAATTTCAAACGTCAGTGCTGTAGACGATATAACTGATCAGGGTGGGTATTGGAACTATCAATCTGGGTTTGCAAGGGTTGTACATACTACTAATACATGGAATTCTGCTTCCGCATTGGGAGATCAAACATTATTAATAGGTGATATAGATCGTAATCGCGAAGTTTTATATTCTACATTTGGTTATTCAACTTCTATAAATTCAAATGGTACCATAATAGCAATTGGTGTACCCGGCGAAAATGGATTCAAAGCTTTTGAATATAATACACAATATAATAATTGGACTTTACTTGGTAAACTAACGACTTCTATAATCGGTGCGGGTATATCTATTGCATTATCATATAATGGTAAACGTCTTTCACTAGGAAGCGGATATTTTTATACAAAATATGACGCCTCCTCTACATCTACACCATTTCCTCCACAAAACGAAAAGGTATATCAGATTTATGATTTTAATGGGTCATTTTGGGCACCGTATAATCCCTATGACGTTACGTATAATAATTATGGGTTTATGAGTTCTATGGCAAGAGATGGTCTTTTTATACTAAATTCATCTATAATGGATCAAACAGGTACAATACATGGTAATGGTTTTGAATTTATAAAATTGTCATCTACTGTAAAAATTGTAGGTAATACGACTATAGGTGGAAATATATCAGCGAAGGATTTTATAGTTGGGGGTGGTGTACAAACAACATTTCCAAATTATGCAGGTCAGGTTTTATTTTCAGATACACCTGGTAGTGATACTTCATCTAATGCATTAATAAGAAATTGGAACTATAAAGATGATAACGCACAATCAATTGAATATAATAATTCTAATACATATACATCGAGTGAATTACTCATACACAAAGGTGGTGAATACCCAGATAAAATAGATGCATGGGGGAGAGAACCAGATAGAATACGTTTACAAAGTAGATCTGTGGTTTTAGATACGACATATTCAGATGATACGAATACATCAAATACTCACCCAAAATTTGTACTCGATACATTTGGAAAAATTGGTATAAATTTACCCGAAATACAACCAGAATCTTTATTAATACGCGATGGGTTTGGTCCATTTAAAGAAAATATTAAAGCGCGTCTCGATGTAAATGGTTCGACAAAAATAAGAAATAAATTGGATGTTAATTATCCATTGAGATCAAATGTCACTATAGGTAAACAGACACTTGCATATTACGATACAAGGAATTCAGATTGTTTAAATGGTGATTATTTACAGGATTCAGGACCAAGAGATACACTTAAGTCAAATTTACTATATGATTTGTGTTCTTATGATAGTAATAAAAAGGGTGTACTTATACAAAATAATGGTCTTGATACAGGTTACATTTGGGGTGTTATAAACAGCGAACTTGGTATAGATAACGCAATTTCATTTTGGTTTATGTTAGATGATACTCATAGTAATTATACAAGTAATCTTATATTTTATATAGGTAATACAACTACTCCTGGAATTGAAGAACATATAATAGCGTGTGAAATATTTTACAGGACAGAAATAGATTGCGGTTTAAGAATACGACATATTAATAGCGATTATTATAGATTAGAATACCAGACCCTTTTTACACCTAATATTTGGAATCATGTATATATACAAAGGGAGGATATAGTAACAATTTCTACACCACCTGTCGTTATTTAAAAGCAGCGCGTCCACGTCGTTCGTCAGCACGCCTTGGAGCAACTTTTTACAATCCGCACCGGTTAACCGCAACACGGCGCCAATTTATTAATATTATTTATATTAAAAGGTTATGAGTGGTAGAAAACCTCTAAGAACTGCACCAGACGCACAACCGGTTATAACTATTGAAGCTTCAGATTATACTATTTCTATAAATGGTACCAGTGTGAATCCATCTAATATTAGTTGGGTTTCCAATGTAACAATGGCTGCTCCATCAACGAGTAATATATACTTTGGACAGTTACCAAGTTTTTATAACTCTAATATATCATCTATAAACCCGTGTTCCAATGTTTTAATAGGTGATTTTGTAGTTTTAAATAAAAATCACGAATATGATTCTTGGGATAATACAGGGTCTGATTTTTACAATAAAGGTCCACCAACTGAGTGTTTATCTGTCGGTGGTGATGCACTCATACAAAATAAATTGGGTGTAGGGACGCTATCACCTACTTATGAAATAGACGTTACGGGTGATATAAACTTAACAGGCGATTTAAGAATTAATGGAGTCGCACAAACGTTTAGTAGTTTCGTAGAAGGAAGTGAGGGAATACATTACCCAAGTTCGGGAACAACCAAAAGGGTCGCTATTAATACAACATATGCAACAAGGTATTTAGACGTGGCTGGAACAATCAACTCTTCAAATGGTGGTATACTGATTCGAAACGGTGATACTAATTCTGGTGCGTACTATGCACCACAAATAGCATTTGGTTTGAATGGAACAAACACGTATCAACATTTCATACAAACGAGGCATAGTTCTAGTGTTTCGCAAAACGCGATTGATTTTTACGTGTGTGATAGTACACAAGCTAACTACCTTGGTGTTAATGGCGGTATTACACATAACCTTACGCTAGAAGCCGGTAATGTTGGTATAGGAACATTATCACCAAAGGCACGACTACATGTAAGAAGAGAAGGATCATCTGGAGAATCTAATGTATACATACAAGCGTACAGTGATGATGGAGATGATGGAGGAAATCGGGCAGCTTTATTTTTAGGTACACCATATGTTAATAGTACAACTGCCCAACCCAAGTGTGCTATAATAGCAGACGCAGTTGGTTGGAGTCGCGCAAATTTACACTTTTGTGTAGAAACATCGCAAGATAATGGTAGTGCGTATAGGGCGAGTAAGTCTAACTCGAGAATGATGATAGATGGTATAAGTGGTAATGTTGGTATTGGTACAATTAGTCCAACGCAAGCAAAACTTGCCGTGTCAGGAACGGGTTCTTCTACACATATAGGTGCATATGCACTTTTAAACTCTTCGGGGTCAATAGACACAATCGGTAGTACGGAGTATTCCGGTCAATTTTATTCTATACATACAACTCATAGAATTGCATGCTCAGAGATTAATTTGTATTCTGATAGTCGAATAAAAAAGAATGTGGTCGATATAAACGATAGTTCTGCACTCGACAAAATCCGTCTTCTCGAACCCAAAATATACAATTATATTGATGAAAAACAAAAGGGGACAAGTAACGTATATGGTTTCATCGCCCAAGAAGTTGCAAACGTTTTACCGTACGCGGTTACGGTAAGCGAAGGTGATATTCCAAATATACTTACGAACTCAAACGTAAGTGTTACGAGTGATAGTAATGTACTCGAACTTCGTTTAGATACGACGGTTGAAGGTTTAACTTTATCGAATACGTCAAATATAAATATCACGACTGATAATGATCAATACCTCACCGTACCTGTACTCTCATTTTCGGGAAGTAATGTTATAACAATACAAAATAGTGATAAGTTTACTAACGTTACTGGTGCGTATATACATGGTGAACATATTCAGGATTTTAACAATTTAAATAAAGATGCTATATGGGCGGTTTCCACTGCGGCTTTACAAGAGGTCGATCGACAATTACAAGCTGAAAAAACAAAAGTTGTGACGTTAGAAACACAAGTCGCCGATCTAATAGCACGCGTTACCGCACTCGAAAACAACTAATTATTTTTACCATTCTGGAAAATGTCAGAATGGTAGAAAGTTTTGTTTATTTACTTTCGTGATGGGAGTGTGTCCATGATTGCTAAGGCGATAACACCCGCAATAAAGAACAAAACAACATAATTACACTCCGTATCTTCTCCTCTACCAGTAGAATTTTTACCTTTCTCCTGGACTGGGACTGATACTTCTCGTGAAGGTCTCGGCCTTTCAATAGGATCTTCGTCTAATGGACAATACCCTATCATATACTATATTTTACAAATTAATTTCGACTGATTTTTTCTTTCGACCACGTTTAGCTTTGGTCTGAGTAACTTTAACTTCACGAACGTCGCCGTCTTCACCATCTTCTTCACCCATAGCTGGTGCCTCCGCAATATCGGAAACGTCATCGTCATCGTCGTCATCGTTTACATTTGTTTGTGCCTGGATATTTGTTGTGTTCATGGGTGGTGTTGGTGGCATCATAATGTTACCCATGAGACTCGAAATGTCAAACCCTGGTCCCTGCATTTCGTGTCGTTCACCGGTTTCAGGAGTTTGTTGTTGCTGAGATTTTGGAACCGTGTTCTGTACCGCTGTCATCATATTTTGAACCAGTCCTGGGTTTTGTTTAATCACATCATTCATGTTTGGCATGACCGATTTAAACATACTATTGGTCAAATGGAACATCATAGCCGAACCACCAAGCATCATAATCAATTTGATTTCTGGGGCGACGTGCATTTTAGATCTATACTTCACGTATAATTCCTCGAAAACTTCATCATAATCGTCGACGTTTTCCATAACGTTTTCAGACCACCCGTCAAGTTGGATCTCGAATGGGTTATACTTCTTATTCATAAACTCAAGGCCTGTCGTACACGCAATAAGCATACGTCTCGAAAACTTAATTGATTTGTCTACATCTATACTATATGTTATTCGTTTTACTTCGTTTCTAAGTTCGTCTATAGGGGAATAAGCATTCAAACGCTTGTTCACAGTAAATCCCTTTTTTTCCAATCGCCCAAGTTTGTTCACAAGATCCGCTTTCTCTTCGTCAACCGTCTTAAAACCTGGTGATGGTTTTTCTTCCTCTTCCTCCATCATATATCCACCTCCACCCCCGTAGTCCATATCGGGTTCGTCGTCGTATTCGTGGTAATCAACGGGTGCTTCTGGTGGAGGCGCAGATGGTTGCGCTTGTTTATTTGGGTTCGCAAATGAGTCAATATCTTCCTGGAAAACCTGAGGTTGAGGCGCTGTAAACTGTGTTTTCATTTGAGAAATTTGTTTTTTTACAGGCTGACGTCGAGGAACATCAATTTCAATTTCGTTCATCAGGGCCTGTTCACTATCATCAAGTTTCATGACATTCGTATTTTTACGATCAAGAATAATTTCACCGTCCATTACTATTACTCTTTATATTGAAACTATTCTAATCTCTTTAACGCACTTTATAAAAAATGTTGTTTCAATATAAATGAAACTTAACGCCACCAACAGAAACACGATCAAAGCTATCGTCATCATCATCGCAGTATTGTGTGTTCTCGCAATGTTACGTAC
>Ga0222718_10004571_pt1 | contig 11451 bp, 12 predicted proteins | sample C33_27DmetaG_FD_165045 | JGI IMG/M metagenome (GOLD analysis project Ga0222718, IMG submission 165045) | Estuarine water microbial communities from San Francisco Bay, California, United States - C33_27D | ecosystem: Environmental > Aquatic > Marine > Unclassified | place: USA: California... | reverse complement strand
CAAGCCCTCTGTCAGCCTTGCATAATCTTCTTCACTAAATTGAAGTTCTGGGTTAGGCTCATACTCCTTCTTGTCCATATAAGCCCATGAACTAATCCAATCTTCATCTATTGCCGCACCTACTGCATCTGTTAAAGACACCGCATCTTTCTGTCTTTCTGCGTATCTTTCTGCTTCGGTTATTTCAGCAAAGGTAAGAGGCTGTGAAGGCTGTATAATTTCTTCTTCTAGCAAATTAGGCAAATCTGCCTGACGCATTTCGGTTTCTCTTGCTTGAAGATTTAACTCACTTTGACGCTCGATAGCTGCCGCCAAACGGCTCTGTTCTTCTTCTGCGTTTGGTATCTGCTGAGTTTCTTCTGCCATTACTCGCCAGCCCAGTTATTAAGCATTGTGTTGATTTTTTCTTGTCTTGTGAACTTTGTTCCGAAAAGATCGCTTATATCATCCCAAGTTATTGTGAGTGAACGACCCTCTAGTTCAGCTTTCTTTATTTGCTTTTCGTAATCACCCAGCCCTTCAAAAAGACCTATGCCTAGCTGATAATCAGAATCTATTTTGTTTTGCTTATTAAGGCTAACCCTGGCTTCTTCTTTTTTTCTAGCTGCGCTGGCATCATGTATTGTTTGTAGCTGATTTAAGGTCAGCTTTATGTTTTTGCCATCCTCACCCATAACAGGCATTTGATTATTTTCTACAAGAAACCACTCTTGGGTTTGCCCTTCTATTGGAAACAAAGACAAGTCATTAGGGTCAATGATTCCTTCTTGTATAAGTCTTGCAAGGTTTGCGTCTGCTGTTGGTACAATCCCAGCCGCCACTGCTTCTGCTCTGTTTGCATACGAACCGCCCATGCCTTCTACAGCAACTTCTGTGTCCGTAAGGTAATTTACAGCAGATGTTGCAAGTTCCTCTATGTTCATAGGCAAGTCTTTTGTTCTAGGAATCACAATGTTCCGAACTCTAACATGAGTTTTGCCGTACTCAGTCGCGGCTCTCTCCAATGCTTTTTCGGAAGATAAACCAGTCTTGATGTACTCTTTTGTCAGCAATGATATATCATTCCGTATTTGAGCAACATTTGTTGGTACAAATTCAGCATCATCTCCTAAAAATGGAATATAGCTATACCATGAATGTGTTGTAGTATCGCTTACAAATTGCTCTACTTCTTTTTCAATTTCTTTGTATTTAGCATTTACATTGATGTCATCCCTTTGCATACGGATGGTTTCTATAGCACCTTCTGTACCCAAAGACTTTTCTAATATCATAAACGAATCAAACACAGCCCTTGAGTTTGAGTTAGTATGCAAAAGCAAAAGCTGTTCCCTTTGATCCATTGTTCTATACAATTCAACAGCAGCCGTAATATCTGAATCGCTTACATCCACATCAGGGTTTTGTATTTTAGCGGCAGCTAAAGATAAGTAATCTTCCCACTTCTCGTACTTAACATTATTCTTTGCAGCTACGTTTATTTGCTGATCATTAAACAACTCAGGGCTTTCTTGGTTCTGAACCAGTGAATCCAGAGTATCATTGATGATATCTTTTTCTTCACTTTCGGTTAAATCCGCAGCATTTTTAAAAGCTGTAAAAGTACCCCTTTTTAATGAGTTTTCACCGCCAATCTTGCGATTGCCAGTCTGAACAGCCTTCAACAAGTCTTTCTGTGCGGTTGCTATCTTCTGTTGCAATGTTGCGGCAGTGTCACCTAAACTGCCTTCTCTTTGCAACAAGCTACCAGCACCACGATAATCATGGTTAATCATGCTTAGAACAGATTGCATATCATTTGCTAGTCCCTGTGCATTTGAGACATTCCCAGCAGTGATGTCAGCAACAATTCGTTCTGTTATATCTTCTGCATTATTAAGAATAACGCTTTCCAGTTGCTCGTCTGATTGCCAATACTTTTGCCTATTTTCTGTTTTGAATAAATCTTGTGATGCCTGAAACGCATCATCCGATTCTGAAAGGCTGTTCTGGATATTTTGCGTTGATAAATCTTCTAAGTCTTTTTGCTCACTAGCAAGAACCGAAGCTAATTGACCACGCTGAGTTGGCTTTAAATCAGATGGATCAAACATCTGACCGCCAAGCATAAACGCCTCTCCCTTGTCTAATTTTTGCTGTGCTAACTCAGCTTCTTGAAAAGTGTATTCTGATGCTTTGACAAACTCTACGCCACTTTGTAATAAGTTTGCTCTAAAATTATCTTCATCTTGAGCAATCTGTTTTTTAAGAGTTTCTTTTGTTTTAAAGCCTAAAGTAACGTCATCATCTAACTCGTTACGCAATGACTCAAAGTCTGACACAGACTTAGCATTGTTAGACCTCATGCCTATATCTTGAGCAAACACACCTCTGCCAAATGATTCGCGGCTATAATCAATGCCCAATCCATCAGTAATAGATTCATCAATTATTCCATAAGCCTCTGCCTCAAGCCGCACCCTTTCAGGAGAGCCAATAGCCGTCTGACCTATCTTGTTTGTAATAAGTGCAAGAGATTCATTGTTGGCAATACGCCTTCTGTCTTGCCCTCTAGCAAATGCCTGTCTTGTTCCCTGCAATCTACTAGCAGTAATTGACGGCATTAGTTTCTGCTCAATCTTTTCTTTTTGACCATCGTTAAGATCTGTTCTTGTACGCAGATTATTTAAGAAATTTTTTGAAAAAGTTTCGTAGTTTTTAGCGTAAACAGTTGTGTCTGTGTCTTTGTTGTTAAGATTAAAATCAAGCTGCTGCTCATCAAAGGTTTTCAATTCTTCACTATAAACCCTGTTTGTCTCTGCTCTTAACTGTTCTTCTGCAAACCTAAACGCCACATTACCAGCTTGCTTTGCAAAAGCAGCTTGTGCTTGTCCAGGTGCAGTAAACACTGCCGCACTTGCTCTAGGTGATAATGCGCCAGCCGCAGTCTGTACTATCGTACCTTGCCCTTGATTATATAAAGGTATCTTTGGCATTTATTAACCCCCTGCCCCTGCTGATGCTGCTGCCATTGCACCGCCTTCTATGCCAGACAATAATGAGCCATAAGCGGCATACTTGAGAGAAGCTGCTCTTGCCGCACCTTCTGTTCTCGCTAATGCCGCCTCTGATGCTTTTTGCTTCTGCTCTATAGTGCTTGCATATTGAATATTTACGGCATCTGCCTCAGTGCTAAAGTAAGTATCTGCAAGAGTTTGCAATGGACTGCCTGTCATTTGAACGCCAGATCCAGCAACCGCAAGCCTTTGTGTGCCTTCCAACCTATCAGACTGCTTTCTTAATGCTTCCTCTTGATCGCGTTTTTGTCTAGCAAGCAATATTGCTTCGTTTTCGGCAATTTTAGCATTATATTCACCAACAGCTTTTGCATTTTTAGCTGCGGCCATATTGCCCTTGTAGCCCATAATGCCACTAATTACAGACGAGCCACCTTGGACAGCTTCATAATTAAAATTGGCTTTGGTCTGTTCAGCCATTACATTAACCTCGCATAACGAATATAATCTGTACCATCTGGGCCATACTTACGCATAATACCCTCTTTTTCAAAACCAAGCCACTGTGCATATCTATTAGCTGTAAGATCTAAAGCAGATACGCTTGCCTGAATACGGAACAAATCAAATTCTTCTTGTATGTGCCGAAACAGATAATCTGTCCATTTCGCTACTGTTCTTGGCTTTTCATAGCCCTCTCTGCCTACTAACAGCCATGCCTCACCCACGCCTTGCCACATTGGATGCACACCGCCTGTAGCCAGAACCTTACCATCTTCTATGCCAGTGTAGCCAATAACGCCATCATAAGAGCCAAGAGATTCCTTGCCGCTTTGTGTCATCTCAAAGATTAGATCAATCTGGTCTAAGTGTTCTTTTTTAAAAGGCACGATATTAGGCATCGAATGTATTAGACCTTCTCATTACAGCCAAAATAGTCATAGGCAATGGCTGGTTCTGCCGCACCACTACCCTAGAATCATTGTCATATCCAGATGGGAAGAATATCTCTTTATCACCAGTAAACAATGGCGTTGCTTGGTTCATAGCATTTGCACTGCTTCTAAATGGTATGCGGTCTAAGTTAGCCGTATCTGGTCCAACCTCTGCACCTACAGTGTCCAAGAAACGCACAGTCACACCATGAATACGTTTAATCTTGCCCTGAGATATGCCATCTTCTGCGCCAGCTTCTATACGCAATGTCTCTAGCAGTGATTCGTAGTTGTACCCCAGATGAACCTTAGATGAACTTCTATCCAGTGTTATCTTGCCATCTGTAACTGTCTTGCTTGCGTGTGACGCACCATCAGCCAAGATAGTCAAAGTTTCACCTTCTAAGTGGTTAATACCGCTAATTGTTGTAGTAGCAGAGCCGTCATAAGTCAGACCACCATCAACAAAATAAGCATCCTCTACCGAATCACCAAAGTATATTGGCTTCATGTATTCTATGTGTCTAACAGTAGCACCATTGATAGTACGCTTCACAGATACATATACAGTGTCCTCTGAGCCTTCTGGGATGCTTGTGATGCTCTCTACTGTACCTGACCCACCTAAAGGATGAGTATGCCATCCTACAGCGTTATTAGCGCGATCATAGGTAAGCCCAACTAGCTTGCCATCAGTATGCACAAACCAAATAAGCAACTCAGGCTCTTGTTGCCAAACCATATCGGTGAGGCCACCTCTGGTAATGTGGTCTGCAAGAATGGTTAAATCTACACCAGCCAAGCCATCTTGACGCTCATCAAAGGTAATTTCCTTAACCTTTTCCTGACCTTTCTGAATAAGAATGGTGGATGTAGCTGCTCTCAGTGGCCTTACACCAGATGAGCCGAATGTAGTCTCACGCAAGATATTTACATTTGTAGGCGTAACAGGCTGTGTCCCCTGCCCACCAGACAACGTAAACTCTGAACTTGTGGTCAAAATCTGCAAGAAACGCGCTGGTATTATATGCTTGATAACATTCACTTGGTCAGACGCAATGGTGAAGTTAAGTGCATCATCATCGTTAGTGCCTGGGGTATGGTTTTCAAAGTCAGCCGACACAGAACCAAATATTGTCTGTGGCTGTCCTATAGTGCCAGCAAAGTACAGACGCTGTTCATAGAACGCTATGGCTCTTGGATAACCTTGACCACCACCAAATGCACCCAATGACCATCTTGTAGTAGCGTTTCCAGAACCAATAATGTGGTCAGGCAACACACTAATACCGCCATCATCTGTTTTAACTGTAGCAGTAACTGCTGTGGAGCTTGTAAAAGCTGTGATTTCAACATATCCAGTATCATCATGCTCATACTGCCAATCAATGTTACCGTAAGTTTCTGTGCCGCTTGTATGCACAGGCGGTGTATTTCCTGATGTTTGTGTAGAACCTGTTACTTGTTTATATACATGACCGTCATAACGCACAGATGTATTGTTAGCGTAGCTGGTGGAAGCAGCCCATTCAACATGGTTAATCTCTAATACTTCTCTAAAGCGTATGTATCTGCCTACATCGCTGGCAGTAAAAAGTGCCGCAGATGCAGTAATCGTGACACTGCCTGTAGCCGCAGAAGCATACAGAGTTGTGCTGGTAATGTTCTCATCAAGGTACGGTCCATCTGTAAAATCTACATCTGTCAGCGTAAATGATGTGGCTGTGGTTCTTGTTAGCTTGGCTGGTGCATGGTCTTTGTGTGCCAGATAAATAACATCAGCAGACTGTGCGTAGTTAATCTCAAATATGTCTGTCACGCTGTAAGTTGTTGTAACCTCTACAATCTTTGCTACAGTACCACCAGATGTGTACGCATCAAAGCCTGTGCCATCTATGCCTGACAACTCAAAGGTATTGGTAGTCTGGTTAGCAACAGTAAATTCTCTGTTGTTTAGCTGGCTCATACCAACAACGCTGTTAATAATAACCCTGTCACCATTAGAAAAGCCATGAGATGCGGCTGTAATAACAACAGGATTAGCTTGCGTTGCGCCAGTAATAGAAACAGTAGCCTCAGTAAGTACGCCACCATCTTTGAAGAAACGCATATAGTTCGTGCCTAACTCAACGACATAAGCCTGTTCATCACTGTATTCAAAGTTAATTAGACGTACTTTGCCGCCATCTTTAGCCGCACCAGCATAGTAAGTGCCTGGCCTTCTAGTAGCACCGCCCTGTGGAAAAACAACCATGTTCTGTAAAGTCTGTGCGCCTTCATTGTACTTGTCTAAGTCAATTCGGCCTTCCAACCTTGGCGAAAGTTCACCAGCCCGAAAGTTGGTTACAATGGTTGATACTCTCGCCATTTTAGAACCTTACTTCAATATACTCATTAGCTTGCGGCTGCTCTGGATAACCTTCCATTGCATCCACACCCTTTGCTTCCCTTAGTCTGGCTTCATACAAGGCTTGCATATTCTGAGCCACAGACATACTGCCTGTAATCCCATAAGCTGTATCAGCCGCTAATCTGTATGCAATCACAGAAGATAACAGACTGTCATATAACTCTGTATCGTCTATTCTAGCTATGTAAGTAATTTTGCAAGTACCTTCATTGGAAAGTATCTTACGTCCCTCAATCTTATACATCACATTGCTGTCGTATGCCGCGATTTCATTATCAACGACAGAGTTCCAAAAGGATACTACTCGCAAGCAATATGGGTCTGTTGGTAAAGTGTACTGGTATGTAAAACCAAAATCAGGAGCAGTAGAGTCTGCTGCTATCTCTTTTCGTGTAAGTGCCACATTCCAAAGATGCGTTCTTAAAACACTGTCTCTAACAGTATCAAATCGCCTGTTACACAGACGAGCCTCTTTAGAATCCTGAGTTAAAGAAATGATGGTAGCTGCACCTAGCAGATCCATCGCTTCATTACAAATATCCACAACTGATGGCATCACACACTCCTAATGGTGAGAAGGGCAGATTGCTCTGCCCCTCTCTGATTTGCATTAGTCGATGACATACTTGAATGTCAGTTCAATAGTGCCAGTGCCAGCAGCACCGCCCATTGTCACTGTGACAGGCAAGCCATCTTTGTTAGCGTCAACAACTGTGCCAGAGCCTAGTGCCAGAGTAGCTAACACATCTACCTTTTGTGCAGATGTAGAAGCGGCTGCGGCCTTGTAAGCTGCGGCTGCGGCAGACACAGCAGTACCAGAAGAATCTGTGTATGCTTCGTGTCCTACAGACAGTGTTGTTGATGCGCCAAGTGCATCATGTGCAAGTGAACCTTCCAGCAGACGTGCGCCATTAGGGATGTTGAACATCTCAATAACGTCACCTGATGCCAATGCAGATGCTTCGTAAACAGCGTGTGCTACGCGAATACGACCACCAAGTTCATTGGTATCAATAGCTTCGGCTGGAACATTTTGATTCCACTTAGTCTTTTGTACGGAATATACAGTAGCCATTCTTCAATCTCCTTATTCAGCGCAATCGATTTGAACGACTTTGTTTTCTTCCATCCGTGTACTACCAATGCTCATTGCGTAGTAGACCTGAGTTGCATAACCCTTGTCTGCACGCTCATCAATACGAGCATTAACGTCACGACCTACAGCCAATGCCAAGCCATCTTCTGCCCATGCAAAGCATGAACGAGTAGAGCTAGACAGTGCCAAACGGTTAGACATGATGAAGGTGAAGCCCATGAACTGATTAACTTCGCCTTGCACCAGAGCCTTAACAGTATTGAAGTCTGATGATGTTACGTTTGTATCACCAAGCAGGGCTTCGATCTGGTTCGGGCCAACCGCAATGTAGCGTGGGATAGAAGGATCAACGTCAGCTAAGTCCAAAATCTTCTTAGCTTCGCGCAACTTAGCAACAGTCATGTCAGTACCACCAGCAGCAATCTGCTGTGCGGCTGGCAACGCTGTAGCTGTTGAGCCTGTTTCACCTGTGTATGCAGTGCCAGTAGCGGCTGCAATGATCTCGTCATCAATCGCACGACCCATAGCTGCGGCAGCAGCCATTGCGTAAGATGATGTAGGATCGATAAGCATACGAACTTTATCCTGATCATCAATCAGATCAGCATATTCGTAATCCACAAGCGAAACTCTACGTCTTGCGTGTGGTGTATCAATCTGTGGGGTATCCCCATGACGAGTTGTACGCTTGACCGCAGTGGCTACGCCTACCTGGTCAAAGAAGGCATTTTTGCCAGTCATGGATTCTACACGCACCGCATCACGCAGACGAGAACCCATCTGCTGTGATAGCATCTGCACGTTTGCAGAATACTGCTGGACAAATGCCGTAGTTACTTGAGATGACATATTGTCACTCCTTTTCTACAGTTTTACATTTGAACGAAGTTGCAGTGTGCTACCCGATAACGGACACGCCTAGCTTTTTAAGACTGCTTGCGTCTATCGTCTTTCCGATTGTCAACAGGACGATTTGCACCGCTACCCTGAGTGACCAGTTGATAGTATTTATCTACCAACTGCTCTGGATTTAACATATCACGTTGAGTACCAAACTCTACCGCAATACGCAAACACTCTAACCGCACTTCAACAGGCGATAAGCTATCTGCCATGTTGCATCTCCATTAGCTGTGCCATGCGGTCTACAGCCTGTTGATGCTGTGGGTTTCTCTTATCCCAATAAGCATGAGATCTATCGCCCATGATAGCTTGTATCTCATTCCCTGCCTGTTGGACTGACATACCCATTGATGAAGTGCTTTCTGAAACCGTATCTTCACTGGTTACAGTTTGCCTGAAATCAGCAATTTTTGCAAATGCTCTGATAATGTCAGGGTGATTTCCTAACTTTGTTCCGTCTGCAAGTTGCATTTCCATGATGCCGCCAGCCTCAAACTGGTCAACAGCCTTTTGCGCTGACTGTATTTTAGCGTCATATTCAACACCCCATTCAGCTTGCAAAGAAGATGCGGCATCTTCCATAGCTTTTTCGTTAGTTGTATTTAATTGCTCTACACCATTCTGCACAGTAGAGCGATAATACTCTAAAACCCCATTAGCTTGGTCAGGTGTAAGACGTAACTTATGCGCTATATCTGCATAAGCATTAGCCTCTTGCTCTGTTAAAACATTACCATCCGCAGCAATCCCATATTGCTCTGGGCTTTCTGGTCTGCCTAACTTGCTATAAATCCTGTCGAGATCCTCATCTGTTGGATTTACTGGCATAGGTATTTTATCCGCGCCTATCAAACGCTGTGCGTTTACATAAGACCTAGCAAGGTTCTCCACATCCTTAATAGGTGATAGGCTTGGGTGTTGTCTAATATCTTCTGGTATCAAGTTTAAGAAGTCGTTACCAGATCCACCTTGGGCAACTTCGGCAGGGGTAGCCAGCGTAGCTGGTGCTGCTTCTGTAGCTTCTGGTTGGATTGCCTGTTCTGCTTCTGACATTGTTAATCCTCTCTTAACATATTGTGAATGTGCAATAGCACTGCTCTTTTGCCTTCCTCAAAGGCTGTAGCATTGGCATCGCCAGCTACATAACTAGAAGTACGCCAGTTACAACGTGCCTCTAGATCTCCCAACACTTGCTTGCCAGCCTCGCTAGTAAACAAGTCGTTATACATTAACTTTAGCTTATTAGGCTCTTGCATTATTTCTGTACCATTCTAACTGCTTGTGCCGCTTGTGCCGCAGTATAAACATCTTCTTGGTCTTGCTGTCTTTCAGCCATCTCCTGTTGCTGTGCGGCTCTCTGCTGACGTTGTTGCTGTATCTCTGCGTCAGACATAAGAACCGTCTTAGGAACGCCCAAAGCGTCTGTAACGTGGCGCACAAGGCCATCAGGGTCAATATGATCCCCAACAGGCAATGACTGTGACAGTGGCATAAGAATTTCTAGTGCCTTCATAGTATTGTTCAGACTGCTAGACTTCTGTGCGCGAGCCAATGGTGAAACATATTCAATATCCACATCACGCCCCTGTAGTATCTCTGGTGGTTGTGCCAGCATTTCTTCACGCAACATTAACGCAAATGCCCTGTCAATCAACGGACGTAGCATCTCATTCATCAATCTTCCCAGCACTGGGCCAATCACCCTCATGCGTTCTTCTTGCCTTTGTATGACTTCCGTAGCAGTCATGTTAGGCGCACCGCCTGACAATAGCTGGTCAACATAAAACGCAGAACGGATAGCCATGCGTCTTTGTTCTTCCATCTGTAAGCCAATAGGAATATTTGCACCTACATTTAACGGTGTAATCGTGTCTCTGCTGCCAGCCCTAAAGAAGTTTAGACCACCTGGGTTAGTACGGATCGGGAGGATAAATCCGTCATCAGGCACAAGCAGTGGAGGATCAATCTGCTTCTGTGCCGCTTGTATGATGGTTTTTGACATAAGATTCAACATCTTAACGTCAGGCAACGCCACCATCGCAGGTGATCTCCCCATTGTTTCACCAGTTGCCTTCAAAAATCGTGGAACAATGTAAGGGAACTCTTGGAAGCCTTTAACAGATAGTGGCATCTTGGTTTCCATACAAACATAGACAGAAGCAAATGACACATTCGCACTGTCCATTTTCTGTGGGTCACGATCATATCGCGGCATAACTGCGTGAAGAATAGTTACTTCATCATCTGGTCTTTTATCATAAACCTTGCGTATATAATCTGTAGATTCTTCATATCCAAATCTAAGAACTGCTTGTCTAGCTGGCAGCTTATATTTTCTAAATACTGTATCAACTAAGCCAAACTGGTTCTCTGCAATATGAAACTCAGATATATGGCGTGTGCTAAAACGCAACTTGCCCTTATCCATTTCCACAAACATACAGCCAGTACCAAACACAACCAAATCCACATACATCTCATGGATTTCAGTCTCAAAGTTTGATGAATTAAATGCACGAAGCATACGAGTGCTGGTATCTTCTAGCCAATCCTGTACTTCTTGGTCACGACCTACAGTCTGGTCTTTCATCGCCAGATGAAACCAAGCACTAGCACCACTGGTTAGCATACCATGTAAAGAAGCGGAAAGCAGATCAACAGCTTGCAAAGCTGTGCCATCAAAGATCTGCTCCATGCGCTTTTCGCCTCTTGTACGCTTCCGCACAATATCTGCTTTGCGTGGAAGCATATAATCAGCAAGTTCCTGATAATGGTTTTGCCAGTTATCTCGCTGACCTTCTAAGGCTTCAAACCTTTTAATGATGGCTTTAATGTCATCCATTGTATTATCCTAACAATGTTGGCTTTGATGTTGTTGCCTGTGTTGCAGTCAACCCAGCTACTTGTGTAGCCCCACCACCTTTGCGCCTTCTACGCTCTGTAGCGATAGCTTCCTCTGACAAAGCAGTAGCTTTAGCCATATCTGGCTCTGGCGGTGGAGGGGGTGGTGGTGGCGGTGTAACTGCCTTTGGTTTCATAAAACCCATGATGTACTCCTGTTAGCTAACTATATATCTTCCAGAACAATATCAGATTTGATTACAAACGAAA
>Ga0222718_10004566_pt1 | contig 11457 bp, 7 predicted proteins | sample C33_27DmetaG_FD_165045 | JGI IMG/M metagenome (GOLD analysis project Ga0222718, IMG submission 165045) | Estuarine water microbial communities from San Francisco Bay, California, United States - C33_27D | ecosystem: Environmental > Aquatic > Marine > Unclassified | place: USA: California... | reverse complement strand
CGGGTGTCTTTGTCACCTTTGAGGTGGATAGTGTTGAAGCTACTGGTGCAGTCACAACCGCTACAGTAGTCGCTGAATCGCAGGTAGATCCTACAGGCGTACAAGCTACTGGTACTGCTGATGATGGCCTCACTTTTGTTGGTGAAGCAAATGTAGTACCGGATTCTTCTGACGCTACAGGTTCTGTCACCACAGCAACCGTCACGGCTGATTCCAATACGACAGCCCCATCGGTACAGGCTACGGGTACCGCAGACCCCGATGTAGTCATTGAGGCTGACGCAAACCACGTCATCACATCTGTTCAAGGCGTGGGTGCTACGGGCGGTGTAGGTGACGTAGTAGCGGAAGCAGGTGTTGACACTGTAACCGGAGTTTCAGCTACGATAGTTACAGATGATGTAATTATCTCCGCAGAGGCCGGGGTTACCCCAGAGTCCGCAGACTCTACTGGTCAGACCACTACAGCGACTATATCCGGTGATGCTAACTTCACACCAGAATCTGCTGACGCAACTGGTGCTGTTACAACAGTCGATATCTCCATACCAAAAGACGTACCTGTCGATGGAGTACAGGCAACCGGACAAGTAGAAACGGTAACGCTTAGTGGTATCGCAAACTTTGAACTTGCGAGTGTCAGTGCAACAGGTAATGTAGATCCTGACGTAGTCATTGAAGGTGATGCACTACATTCTATTACATCAGTCCAAGGTGTCACAGCCAATGGTGGAATAGGTGATGTAGTAGCCGAAGCTAATATTGATAGCGTCGATGGTGTAGAAGCTACAGGTGAAGTAACTACAGCTACTGTTCAAGCTAACGCAATTGCTGAACCTGAAAGTGCTGAAGCAACTGGTACTGTTGATGACGTTGATGTCAGCACTGAGAATGTCATATTAGTAGACTTCGTAACAGGCACAGTTACAGCGAATACAGTTACAGTTTCTGGCGATGCTAATTCTGAGATTAGTTCAACTGAAGGGACTGGACAGGTAACAGTACCAGATGTTGCTGGAAATGCGGGTTTTGAAATAACTTCTGTATCAGCAACCTCTGCAGTTACAACTGCTGGAACTTCCACTGTTATATTTGACTATCCCGCTCAAGCTGAAAATTATAGTAGAAAGCGTACAGTGTACCTACCACGGGCGGCCTAATGAGTCAGACAAGTCAAGAAAGAACAGTGTACGTGCCAGAAGAGGCAAGAACTATTTATATTGAAAGAGATTCTACCCCTGCGGATAGAACGATCTACGTTACAGAGGAATTCTAATGAGCTTTAGGTGGCCCAATAAAGATCCAGATGAGACCCTAGACTATAGCGTCGATTGGTCTCGCTACTTAGGTAGTGCGCAAATTGCCACTGTTACGTGGTTCGCTCAAAGTAAATCCTATAACACAAAAACTCAGATTGATGCGGGTGAAACTTTGGCTACAGCTAGTGGTAGTGCAACTACCGACACTATACAAAACGTGTCCCAGACTAATACTACGCAAGTAGCTACAATTAACATTGCTGGCGGCACACACAACGAAGAATACACATTTACTTGTCGCATGGCTGATTCTACTGGGAGTACATCAGAAAGAACAATCAAGCTAAAAGTGAAGGAGCGTTAACATGGCGTATGATTTCTTAGGGCTAGTTAACGATGTCAATACTCGTTTAAATGAAGTACAATTGACTTCCGATAATTTTAGTTCTGCCGCAGGATTTTATCAACAAGCAAAAGATGCTGTTAATTCTTCTGTGCGTTACATCAATCAATCTCATTTTCAGTGGCCTTTCAATCACGTAGAGCAAGAAGAAGACTTATCGACTGGGGTAACACGTTATGCATTGCCATCAGACTGCAAGACTGTTGACATGGATACGTTTCGCATTAAGCGAAATACAACATTAAATAATGAGACTGCCAAGCTTAGGATATTAAGCTATGAGGAGTACTTGGAAACGTATGTCGATCAAGAGTACAACGCCTCAGCCAACACTGGCGTTCCACGTTACGTTTTTCAAACTCCAAATTTTGAGTACGGTGTAACTCCACAGCCAGATAAAGATTACGAAATTGTCTACGAGTATTATAGATATCCTGTAGACATGATCGGTGCTACAGATGTACCCATTGTACCTGAAAGATTCCGTCACGTTATCATTGACGGTGCTATGTACTATGCGTATCTGTTTAGATCAAATACTCAAGATGCCACAGTGATTAAAGATAAGTTTGATGATGGCATATCTCAAATGCGTACGATGCTGATCAATAGAACTGATTATGTACGTTCTACTGCAATTAATAGATCTAGTTTGTTTGGATCGGTAACCGGAGTATCTGCCTAAAATGGCGTTAGATAACTGGCAAAGTTTTGCGTTTGAGTTCCAAGGTGGATTGGTTACTAACCTGTCGCCCCTTCAGCATGGTGTCAAACTTCCCGGATCGGCGAGAATACTAAGAAACTTTGAGCCATCTATTGATGGTGGTTTTAAGCGCATTGAAGGTTACTTAAAATTTGATTCCGCTCAGTTAGCTGGAAGTGGGCTTGTCAGAGGCATTGCAGTATTTTCAGGCAATGTTGTTGTCGCTAGAAATGAGCATGTCTACATATCTTCAGGCTCTGGCTGGACACAATTAACAGATAACGCAACGTATTCCTCTACTGGTGTTACCCTTGGCGGAAGCGGTAATGTCAGATTTGCTGAGCACATGTTTGGTGGAACAAAGACTCTGATCATTGTAGATGGTGCCAGTAAGCCATTTAAATTTGACAATTCAACTTTTGTGAGTATAACTAGTGCAACCGGAGATGTAGAAGATTCTACCTTTGTTGTAGAGCACCAAGATCATTTATTTTTCGCTAAAAACAATACGTTAATTTACACTGCTCCTTTATCAGATACAGATTTTACAGCGGCCAGTGGTTCAGGTATCATTTCGTTTAAGAACAACATAACAGGACTTGTATCTTTCCGTAACCAACTTGTCGTGTTTACTCCAAAATCTATTGATGTTATTTCAGGGACATCCTTTGCTGACTTTGTGAAAAGTAATGTAACGAATGATGTAGGGGCAGTCAAAGAGGACACAGTACAAGAGATTGGTGGAGACATTATGTTCCTTGGTCCGGATGGATTAAGACTGTTTTCTGCGACTGATAGAATTAATGACTTTGGTTTAGGTGTTGTGTCTAAGCCAATTCAGAATGAGCTAACTAATCTTCTTACACGATGCACTAGCTTTTCTAGCGTAGTAATCCGTGAGAAATCTCAGTACCGCCTTTTAGGATTTAACTCCAGTTTTACGGATGCATCAGCCTTGGGCGTTTTGGGTACTCAGTTTTCTCAGCAGGGCGGGGAAGATATAGGCTGGGCTGAGACACGAGGGATAAATGCTTACGTGTCCGCCAGTAATCGTGATGAGACACAAGAGATTGTTGTGTTTGCAAATGATGACGGGTACGTATACCGAATGGAAGAAGGATCTTCCTTTGACGGGGATAACATTGTTGCAACATTTGCTACCCCGTTTGTGTACATTAATGATCCACAGATCCGCAAGTCATTCTACAAGTTAAACATCTATACTGACCCACAGGGTTCATTTGAATCTGTTGTTAACTTAAAACTTGACTTCGACACAGAAGGAACTGTACAGCCTCCTGAAATTGAATTTAGTAATATCACGAACACAGTTAGTTTGTACGGGGTTTCTACTTATGGTAGTGGATCTTTTGGTGGCAAACTTAAAAAGATTTTTTCTACTCAGACTGTTGGATCTGGATTCAACGTCTCTTTGGAATTTGTGTCTGATTCACAGACACCTCCATTTTCACTTGATGCGGCTACTCTAGAGTTCGCAACCCACGGGAGAAGGTAAACTATGGGTACTGGCTACGTCCGTAACGATACGGCAAACAACATTGCAGATGGAAACGTCATCAATGCATCGGATCTTGACGGAGAGTTTGATGCCATCCAGTCGGCGTTTAATGCGTCTACGGGGCACTCACACGACGGCTCATCAGGAGAAGGTCCACAGATAGATACTGCAGGTATCGCAGATGATGCTGTAACTGGGGCTAAGATTGATTCCACGACATCTATTACTGCGGCAGGGTTCACTGGACCATTAACAGGTAATGTTACAGGTAACGTGACTGGTAATGTAACTGGTGCTGTGACTGGAAATGCCAGTACAGCAACAGCTTTGCAGACAGCTAGAACGATTGCTGGTCAGTCGTTTGATGGAACTGCAAATATTTCAATTGCGCCAACTGATTTGACCAGTGTTACCGCTACAGCCTCTGAGATTAACATCTTAGATGGTGCGACTGTAACTACCACCGAATTAAATATCATTGATGGTGGTACGCTTGCTACTTCTACTACATTGGCTGACGCAGACCGTGTTGTACTTAACGATGCGGGTACAATGAAGCAAGTTGCCATGACGGATCTAAATACTTACTTTGAAGGTAAGATGGATACGTTAGCTGGTTTGACCTCTACAGTAGCGGAACTTAATAAACTAGATGGTTACACAGGTAGTGTTACAGAACTTAATTACTTAAAAACTCTATACGACAGTGGTGTAACATCTGCAGAGTTTGACAAACTGGATGGTTTAACTGCTACAGCAACTGAGCTTAATATACTTGATGGTGTAACAGCAACAACTGCAGAACTTAACTACACAGATGGTGTTACTTCAAATATTCAAACGCAGTTAAATGCTAAAGCAGGAAGTCTTTCTGATCTAAGTGTTACCGCCACAGCTACAGAACTTAACAAGCTAGATGGCTACACAGGTAGCACAGCAGAGTTAAACATCCTAGACGGTGTAACAGCCACCACTGCTGAACTAAACCTCATGGATGGCGTAACAGCCACCACCGCAGAACTGAACTACGTTGATGGTGTAACATCTAACATCCAAACACAGCTAAACTCTAAGGGTAGCGTAAGCACTCTTTCTGACTTAGGTGTGACTGCTACTGCGGCTGAATTGAACAAGCTTGATAATGTAACCTCAAGTGCTACTGAGTTCAATGTTCTCGACGGTGACACCACTGCTACCTCAACGACTCTTGTAGATGCCGATAGAACAATCGTCAACGATGCGGGTGTCATGAAGCAAGTTGCCATGACAGATGTTAAGACTTACACCAACAATGGTGTGCTTCTATCCTCTGCGATTGGATCTACCGTCCAAGCCCACGACGCTGACACAGCCAAGACTGACGTAGCGCAGAGCTTCACTGCTTCACAGCGTGGCACTGTGACTGCCGACAATGACGGTAGCTTTGATCTCAACGCAAGTAACTACTTCACTTGCACACCAACAGGTGCGGTTGACCTAGCATTCACCAATGAGACAACAGGGCAGACAGGCATGATCTTGCTTGTGAATACAACACCACAGGTTATCACTGTGGCGGCTGACGTATTCTTGTCCGATGCTGACCTCACAACCATCAATGTCGCAGGGACGTACCTCATGTCGTACTACTGCCCAGATGGAACCAACGTCTACCTGTCAGCGACACCGGCTCTTACTGAAGGTTCATAACTTATGGCGATCATTCAAGGTCACGCAATGCAATCCTCTTCACGGGGATTTTACCCAAAGACGCTTAACGGATCATTGCGGTTCAATGATGATGACGGGGCATACTTGGAGTGGACTCCTTCATCAGAAGGTAGTCGTACTACGTGGACTTGGAGTGCGTGGGTTAAGCGTTGCAATATTGGTTCTGGTCAAACATTGTTTTCTTGCCACACAGGATCATCAACTGCGGCGGCCTTCCAGTTCATGTTTGACTCTGGTGATAACCTAAACATCAACGGTTACACCACTACGTTTAGAGACACTTCTGCGGTCTACCGTGACCCCTCTGCGTGGTATCACATCGTACTTGCAGTAGACACAACGCAATCAACTGCATCCGACAGAATTAAACTGTACGTAAATGGTGAGCAAGTTACATCCTTTGCAACCTCTAACGATTTCTCAGCAAGTGCTAGTACAGGTATCAATCAGGCATCTCGACATACCATCGGTGCGTATGACAATGGCTTAGGTGACGATCTTGATGCATATATGGCCGAAGTATTCTTCATTGACGGCACAGCCCATGACGCTGACGCTTTCGGTGAAACCAAGAACGGCGTATGGGTTCCTAAGAACGTCACCTCCACAGACTTCACAATGGGTACAAATGGCTTCCACCTGACCTTTGAGGATGATGCAGAGGTTGAGGCGTTCAATACTGTTTTGTATCGGGGTAATGGCACAACAAACACAAGTATTACCGGAACAGGTTTTACACCAGACCTTGTGTGGATTAAAGAGCGCACAGAAACTCGTAGCCATCATTTATTTGATTCAGTACGCAGAGAACGCAGACTATATCCAGACCAAACTTGGGTAGAAGACACGGCTACCGATACTAAACTTCTTTCGTATGATTCTGATGGGTTTACTATTACCCAAGGCGATAACTTAAATAAATCCGCTCAAAACTACGTTGCATGGTGTTGGGACGCAGGAGCTAACAACACAATCACAGGTCATTCATCTGTTACCTATACTGGTAATAGCAGTACGCAGACAATTAGTGGATTCCCGTTTAGTCCTGATTTAGTTTGGATTAAAAACAGATCTAGTAGTAGTTATGGACACCGATTAATTGATACCGTTCGTGGCGCAACTATTGCACAGCGTTCGCATACCGCCGCCGCAGATATTACTGAGACAACAGGTCTTACTTCATTCAACTCTAACGGTTTCATTTTAGGGTCGCAGGGCGATTACAATTACAGTGGACATAATTTCATAGCTTGGGGTTGGGACGCAGGAGACAGCGATCCTGTATCAAACACTGATGGGTCTACTACATCGACTGTGAAGGCTTCAACGACTAACGGCTTCAGTATTGTTCAGTATGAAGGCTCTGGTGCATCAGCAACTATCGGTCATGGATTAAGTTCAGCCCCTGACTTTATTATCAGCAAAAACATTGATACGACTAGCTCTTGGCCCTGTTATCACGTTTCAACGGGTGCGGATGTTCAGTTACTATTAAATAGTACAAACGGTACAAGTGCCGACACTAATGGTTTTTCTGATGTTCCAACATCTACGGTTATCAATGTTGGTTCTGGTGCGGCAATGGACACAAACCAAACAGGCACACACATCGCCTACTGTTGGCACGATGTAACTGGCAAGCAGAAGTTTGGCTCGTATACTGGTAACGGTTCTACAACTGGGCCTACCGTAACCACAGGATTTCGTCCGGGCTTTATACTAATTAAACAAACTGATGTAGCACGAGGGTGGTACATTTATGATGCAACCCGTGATTCTTTAGGCCCATTAAGTACGTACTTGCGAGCAGATTTAACCAACGCTGATGCTACTTTAGACACGATTCAACTTTCCGATACCGGGTTTCAACTCATTAGTGACAATGCTTCTTTTAACCAATCTAGTGGCACATACATCTACGCCGCTTTCGCAGGGTCTTACTCAGACTACATCACTGACTACAACACAGATGGCACTACTGACAGCCGTGTGAAGGCGAGTGATACCACTGGGTTCAGTATTGTTTCGTATACTGGTACAGGATCAGCGGCTACGGTAGGTCACGGTTTATCTACTGCCCCAAATATGGTAATTGTTAAGGATCGTGACAGTGGAACTAACTTCTGGGTTGTTGGGCATTCAAGTTTAAGTTTTACATCTGACAATTACTTGCGACTAAACGGCAATGGTGCGACTGAAGCGGGCGGAGGTGTGGCGTGGAATAACACAGCCCCAACATCAACTACTGTCAGCATAGGAAACTCTACTGTATTAAATGCAAGTGGTAATGACTACATCGCCTACTGTTGGTCTGAGAAGGCGGGGTATTCTAAGTTTTCTAGCTATGAAGGCAATAATACTGCAACTGGCCCGACAGTTACGACGACATTTAAACCCGCTTTGGTCATTATCAAAAACGCTGACGGCACCGGTAACTGGAATTTATTTGATAACACCAGAGCAACTTTCCCAGACAATGATCTAATCCTGAGAGCTAACTTATCTGCCGCTGAAGTTGACGGTTCAGCAGAAGGTGGTGATGCGTATGAGGTTGAATTCACAGATACTGGTTTTATTCCTAAGGCCTCTGGAGCATCTAGCCGTAGCCAAGTAAACGGCACAGGCACATACATCTACGCCGCCTTTGCAGACACACGGGAAGCGGCCTTCTGGCTAGATCAGTCTGGTAATGACAACGACTGGCAACCTGAAAACCTAGACCATAACGATACGGTGGCTGATAGTCCGACTGATAACTTTGCTACGTTGAATCCGCTTGTTGCAGGAAATGTCACTTTGTCTGATGGAAACCTAAAGTATCAACACACAGGTAGTTGGACAACAACAGAAGCGTACTCAACAATCGCAATACCGGAAGGGTCAAAGTTTTACTTTGAGGTTTTTCAAAATAGTGTGGGCGGGGCCGGTACTTATTGCGGGGTTGGTATCACCTCTAATACAACTACTTCAACGACCCCCTATAACGGAGTTGGTGGTTGGGTTTATTTAAATACTGGGGCTATAAATCACGATTCAACCACGTTATCTACTGAATCATCTTACACCACTGGAGATACTATTGCTGTGGCTGTGGACAGAGAAAATGGAACCGTTAAGTTTTACAAAGACAACACGTTGGAATACACCGTTTCAGATTCGGACATATCTACTGGAGATCTATTTTTTACAGTATTTGCGTACACGGGAACGATGACGACAAACTTCGGCCAACAACCATTCACATACGATCCACCGGAATAAGGAGATAATCTATGGCATATTTACCACTCAGCACAGCCAACCTACCCAATCCGGGCATTGATCCTGCGGCAGGAAAACTACCTGCGAAGTATTTCGACACTTTCCTCTACACAGGTAACGGTGCTGGATTACAGGTAGGGGATGTCATTAAGAAACCTGCTGATACAATTGATATTACTAATTCGTTGATCTTCAACCAACCTGATACGGCTTATCTGAACCGCACTCCTAGTGCAAGTACAGAAACAAACTCTGATACCACGTTCACGGTAAGCTGTTGGTTTAAGCCCACAAACAAAACGACTGATTTTCAAAATATTTGTTGTGCGGGAGACAGTGGGTCTTTAAATCGTACACTTCTTCGCTACAACTCATCAGCAGACGACAATAAATTACTCTTTCAGAACGATGGTGGATACTCATTAACGACTACGCAAGCTCTGCTAGATTATAGCCGTTGGTATCACATCGTAGTTGCTGTTGATACACGGTCATCTGTTACGCAAGCAGATCGTGTAAAGGTATGGGTTGATGGGATTTTACAAACCTTAACAGGTACACAAGCAGGTGCTGATGAAACCACACGATGGAATCAAAATAAACTTCATTACATCGGCAACGAAACTTACACTTCTGGCCGTAATTTTGATGGTTATTTGGCAGAGTTTCACAACGTAGACGGCACAGCTTATACAGCAAATGACTTTGGTACTTTTGACGCTAACGGCATTTGGATTCCACAGACTCCATCAGTAACTTATGGAGATAACGGCTTCTACCTAGACTTCTCTGACAACACAAGCACCACTACGCTTGGTGAAGATCAGACAGCGAACGGCAACGACTGGACACTGAACAACTTTGCAACGACAGATCAGGTGGATGATAGTCCGACTGATAATTGCGCTCTACATTTAGACTCTTCAACAGCAACAACACACACAATATCAGAGGGTAATTTAAAGACAACAAACACATCAGGAACACATGGCGGTGCAGTTTGCAATCGTGCGTATTTTTCTGGTAAGTGGTATCACGAAGTTAAAATCCTTGCTGAAACCAGTGACAAAGGACAAGGTGTAGGAATCGGCAATCGAGTCACACGAAGCACTACTGACTGGGGTAATTACGCTAACATCGTTGCTTATATGTCTGATGGGACAGTTCATACGGCAGGGGGGTATTCTGCGTTTGGTGACGCTCACAATACAAATGATATTATTGGTGTAGCTTATGACCACGATGCTAGGACTCTTGAGTTTTTCCATAATGGAACTTCTCAAGGGACACTTACAGAAAGTGATTTTCAGTCAACAATAGACTGGGATAATATTGCGCCTTTGGCATTTGGCCGCAACGTAACACAAGAGCTGAACTTTGGTCAGCGTACTTTAGTTCATACTCCACCTACTGATTACGTCACAATGACCGAAAACAACATCACAGTCGATGACCAGAACCTTGAGTCACCTGACTTGGTGTGGATTAAAGTTAGAGATTCCGCATATCATCATGCAATAGCGGACTCAGTTCGTGGAGTTACATCACAGCTTTCAACAAGTTCCACTAACGCTGAATCAACGCAAGCAGGAAGTGGGGTAGTATCTTTCAACAGGAATGGATTCACACTAGGTACCGAATCAGCAGGAACAGGTTCAACAAATACAGCGGGGCTTGACTACGTCGCATGGAACTGGAAAGCCAATGGTACTGGCGTAAGCAACACTGATGGCTCTATTACATCTACGGTGAGTGCGAATACAACGAGTGGGTTTAGTATTGTTACCTACACTGGTAATGGAACAACCAATGCAACTATTGGTCACGGTTTATCGCAAGCACCGGAAGTCGTTATTCAAAAAAATACAGGCACTGCCTCAACCCAGTGGCGAATTGACCATTTTCCTAGCAATGTTGAACTGTATTTTGATACTGGTGCAAACCAATCTGACTATTGGAATAATAGTGTAAGTAGTTCAGTTATCACTTTAAATAAAAGTGATAGCACGTATCAAAACTACAACAATAATACTTATGTAGCCTACTGTTTCCACTCAGTCGATGGATTCAGCAAGTTCGGCTCTTACATAGGCAACGGTAGTACTGATGGTACGTTTGTGTACACAGGGTTTAGACCTGCTTGGGTTATGATTCGTACCACTGGTAGCAGTGCGTGGTATATGGCTGACAACAAGAGAGATACATATAATGTAGCTGATGAGCTTTTGCAAGCCGATTCAAACGCCGCAACATTTGCGTATACGACGTTAGATATGACTTCCAACGGTTTTAAATTGAGAAACACCGGCACTGGAGTCAATGGATCAGGTAGCACATACATCTACATGGCGTTTGCCGAAACCCCATTCAAATATGCAACAGCGAGGTAATGCATAATGTGGACTTATTCAGGTCTTAGAGTACGAGAAGGCCGCATCTGGTCAGATAACACAGGCCGTAGATACCCTCCTCAGTGGTGGGGCGCAACAACCAACGATGAGAAGATTGCGTTGGGCTTGGTGTGGGTAGACGATCCTGTTCAGTACGATTCACGCTTCTACACAGGGAACGGTACGCCAAAAGCCTTGGACGACACAGGCAG
>Ga0222718_10004565_pt1 | contig 11458 bp, 14 predicted proteins | sample C33_27DmetaG_FD_165045 | JGI IMG/M metagenome (GOLD analysis project Ga0222718, IMG submission 165045) | Estuarine water microbial communities from San Francisco Bay, California, United States - C33_27D | ecosystem: Environmental > Aquatic > Marine > Unclassified | place: USA: California... | reverse complement strand
CTAAATACTTCATAAAGTCATACATACGTTGTGCGCCTTTATTGACATTACCATTACCCATATTTCTTACAGCATCTGCTGTAAATACGAATTCGTTATTAGATAACATAGCTGGGATGTCATCTGCTTTTTCTTTTACACCAACTGGAGGAATAAATCCACCACTTTCTCTAAGGTCTAATTCTGTTATTCCTGCAGGGTTTTGATTTAAAGGTAAATTCATGATCCCTGAAGCCTGAATCGCTTTATCTTCTGGTGTTCCCATAGCTAAACCTACTCTGCCTCCTGTAGCAAAAGAACCTGATTCTTGTACATTAGTATATCCAGGACCTGCTGTATATTCAGATACATCTCTTTCAACTTGTTGTGCAATAGCTGCTTCTTCATCTTCTGCATCAGCAAAAGTTCTTTGATTTCTATATGCATCAGCTAATTTAGTTCTTAAAGCTCCAACGTTTCTTGTAATACCTTCTGGATCACCTTCTTCTTGCGCTTGACCTAATACTCCACCTAATAAAGAACCACCTGCAAAAACAGCTGCAGTTTTACCTAAATCACTCATTGCTTTAAATTTATCTACACCTGTTGAAAGAAATGATGGTAAACCAAACATAGCTTTACTACCACCAAAAAATGTGCTAGCTCCACCTTTAATTAATGCAGGTGCAAAATTCAATGCAGCTAAAGCTAGCATTGGATTTTCTTTAACTGTACTAGCAATACCTTTAGCAACTTTTTTAATACCGCCTGTGATACCTTTTACAGTACCTTTAAGAGCATCTCCAACACCTCCAAGAAAATAACCTTGTCTAGGTGCGACGTTCATTATTCCACCACCTCTTCTTAATTGTCTGGGCATCTGCATTCTAGAAATTGGCATAGTTCCTTATCTTATTTTGTTTTTCCAAATAAATCAAGCTTTGGCATCTTAACTAATACATCTCTTTGTACATCTTCTTTAGGTATATTAGCTGCTTTTAAAGCTTCTTCATCCTTATAAATCTCACCTGTTTTCTTGTTTTTTAATGTTACTATTACTTCTGCTGGTTCTACCAATGGTACATCTTCACCATTTATTTTTAAGTACTCTATGTCTTTTGTCATGTTTCTCCTATTCTCTACTTAATTCTAATAATGATATAGCTGCACTTATACCAGCTGTATCTGAAGTTTCAATCTTCAACACATCTGACTCTTCTAATATAATAGGTCCTTGGGCCATGTTGCATATAGTCGAACCTGTGATACTTGCATAAGCTATTTGATAAGTCGTTGATGCTGATGAATCTGTAATATGTACTTTAACTACTTTAGATCCTGATTCATTAGTTACTTGTATATTTTGTATAATAGCTCTTGCATCAGATGGAGCTGTATAGATAGTCTCCTGACCTGTAGTTGTTGGATCATAGAATGCGTTTATATATTTATTTGCCATTAGCTTAAATCATACCATTTTAATGTGCCAACTACATCATCGTTTGCTGATGCACCTTTAGCACAAAGTGTTAATGTATCAGATGTTCCTGCAATAGTTTGTCCTATTTGATAAGCAAAAGCAAAATTACCTGACTGAGCTGCAGTCACTAATGATGTGCCTTTACCTGATAAATAAGATTTACCAATTACAGTTCCACCTGTAATAGTTTTAGTTCCATCTAAATCATATTCTACATTATCATCATAACTTGTATATGAAAATGAAGATGATGGAGTAGCATTTAATATTAATTGTAATTCAAAATCAGAGTTAGATACAGCAGCTGATTCAAAACCTGATGGTACAATTACTGCATAAGGTCTACCAGATTTAATTCTTATTGTTGCTAGATTATAAAGTGTTCCAGCAAGTGTTAAATTAACACCACCTAATGATGCTGTTCCTATCATTTTTCTTGTACCTTCTGGAGCATAACCACCTTCAATCATACAAGTTGAACATATTTGTTGTAGAACCGCAGATCCTGATAAAGTATCAGTTGCTTCTATTTCATATCTTATAGGTAAGTTTGCAGTTTGCATATAAACAGTTGTTAAACTATTTGCATTTTTAAAAGTATGACAAACAATAAATTGTCCATCAATAACAAAACCAACTCTTACAGCACCAACACCTAACCATTCCATATCCATCCATAAAATATTAGCTTTGGTTTCATCTAAAGTAAAACCACTATCTCCAGTGCCATCTAATTTATCACCATTCCAAGATGATTGTGCAACTTCAGTATCTACTGCAGATCCAGATGTATAAGTACGTCTTACTATATTTAAGGTAGATCCTTCTTTTTCAAAAAAGATTCCATTGTTTCCATCAAACATTCCAATACGTTGTCTTAAATTTGCATCATCTGCTGCCATAACAAATGTGTTTAAACATAATAAAGATTTACCTGGTTGATAAGACATAACTCTTTTTGATTGTCTAATAACCTTATCTCCACTTGCAGTTGTTACATTTAAATTAACTGTAGATTTATTTGCTGTATAAGTAACTGTTCCTGATCCTGTTAATGATTCATCAAAGAGATTATTCTTTGACATAGTATTTTTAGAATCAAATATAGTAAGAGGATTAGATACTCTTTGTCTTCCAAAAGCATCTGTACCTGTTCCACCAGGTGTAATAATTACGTTACTTGGTTCTGTATTGACATTATTACAAGACATTAACAACTCCTGTACTGATTATTAAACCATGCAAATCTTTGTTGTTCTTCTCTAAGGTCTTGTTGAAATGTAGAATTTAATTTTTCAATCAATGCATCAAGGTCTCTAATTAAAGAGTCTGCATTCTTTTGATTATATTCTTTGTCCGGTCTTGTAAATACTAAGGTTACTTTTGCCATTATGCTAATCCTGTTATTAAACCAGCTTCATTTTTCTTTTTTTCCAATTCTTCTAATTGTTTATTTTGTTCTTCAGTATTCATTCCTAAATCTTTTCCCATTTTTAAAGTATCATAAGCTCTTTGTTCAACTTGATTTAATTTAGCTACTGCATCTTCAAATCCAGTAAAATCATAATCTTCTGGATTAGCACTTGGAACTGAATATTCAATACCTGTATCATCTATTTGACCCGGTGGGTTTATAAAATCAGGTACAGTAGGAATATTTATACTAGGACTAAAACTTGTATCACTTATTTTCATATCAGAGTAAGCGTCACTTAATACCGGATCAACTCCAAATAAACCTAATCTATTATACTGAGACATATCATCATACATACTTTTAGGTTTGTATTTATCAATAGCGCTACCAATCATACTTCCTATAAATGGAACACCAGTTATCAAACTAGCTAATCCTCCAAGTATTCTTCCGCCTATACCTGGTTTAACATCTCCTGTTCTTGGATCTGTAAATTGATATTGTCCTGCCCCTTGATTAAAAGTAATATCTGGTTTACCAAAAAAACTTGTACCAAAGATTCCTGAACCCGGTCTCGTGTTATAAACAGACCTATAACCTGATGGAGCTCTAGAAAAAAATCCACCTATTCTATCCAATAATCCAGGCTGACCAAATGATTTATATGCTGATCCAATATATTTCATTTTACCACCTGGACCAAAAGCATATTCAGGAACAGCACCTCTTGCAATATTACCAGATCTATAAGTATCTCCAGTTGAACTAGTAGCAGTAGTTCCTGTGCCTGTCATCATTTTATAGTAGTTTGTATCTTTATAAGATGAAGAACCTCCACCACCTTTTCCAGAAGAATCCCCAGATTTTCCGCCTGTTGATGAACTAAAACCACCAAGATCACCTTGTAATGACATAATACCACCAGGTCCTCTATTTGGTTTACCTTTTAAAGATCCATATAAGTTTGCATCTAATAATATTTTTTGTTCTTTAGGAGTAATGTAAGCTAGTTCAGCTACTACGTGATCTGGATCTGATAACCATTTTTTAGGAACAGTAACCGTTTCTTGTTTACCAAGATAGTTAGGACCACCGCCTTGATTAGCTGGTTTAATATTTTTCTTTTCTGATTCAGTTAATCGTTTGTCTTTATATAAAGCTTTGTCTATTGCCATTATCTTCTTCCGTCTGGTTGAATATCTAATTTAAACGTGCCTAGTTTCCAACTTTGAGATGAACCTGTATTAGCTATCTTTAATGACATAGCTCTACCTCTAGCACGTGTATCTACCTTATCAGTAGATGATGTAATTGTAAAGGGGCCAAGTGAAGAACTTGCATAGTTATCATTAGGATAATTACGTAATTGCAATGTTACTTGTGTGTTTCCAGTTTGTGATAAAAAGTCAGGAACAAATCTTCTGACTTTCATAATGTATTCACCATCACCTCTTAAATCAGGCATTCCTGTTGCTTCACCCGTCATACCTCTTCTTGCAGATATATCAAAGTCTCCGGATTCAATATTCGATTGTATAGCTGTTACACTTGCTCCTTGAACTTGATCAGTTCCTTTTTCATGTTCATAGTAAATAGTTGATCCATCAGTATTACCTACAACATCATAAGAAGCATCATCGTCTGCACTATAGTAAGTTGCATGTGGTAGTCCAAATACAGCTGAATCTTCCCAAGTAGTTCTAGCTAAACTTCCTGTTGTCCAAATAGGTCTTTGAGGCGTTGACTCCATATAATTATAAGTAACACATCTATCAACAATTGTAGATCCTGAAGAACAATAGAACCAAGTTATTTCTCCATACAAATTATTTAATCCAGCATTAATTAATTGTGATGCTGTAGTGTTTAAATCATTAAATACATAGTCTTCTACTAAACAAACCATAGTTTCAAGACCTCCTCTATATCTAAAGAATCCATTTTCTGAAAACCAATAAGCTGCACCATCAACTTCTATTGCTGCACTTTCACCGATCAATCCACAGTTTGTACCTACTTGAGTAAAACCAAAAGTAAATGGAGCACCAACAAAACGCATTATAAATAAAGATGTATCAGTCCAAACATAAATAGCATCTCTACCTCTAACAGCTCCTACAATTCTTGATCCATCTGATAGTCTTTGTGTACCTGCAGTATTAACAGAAGTTGGAGCATATGTATTAATATCTTCTTGATTAGAAAATCTTATAAACATCAAATCTTGTGTAGTCGGATCACCAATAGTTGTTTCAGTACCAAAGAATACTAAGTGTCTATCCGGTGTAGATACTAACATTTCTCTAGATGCAGTAGGTGCACCCGCTATGATAGTTGCTCTTGTTGCTGTAGCGTTTGTTGCATTTGAATCCCATTCAAAACATGCGCTATCATGAATTAGTGCAATTACTTTTGTACCAAAATTATCAATAGACCATAAACCAGGATCAACCACAAAGTCTCCTGATGCCGCTTCACCCCATCCAATATAATCAGATGTATTTGTAACAGTATCTCCACTAGTATGAGAAGCTGCTGTTGTTCCTCTAACTCCTCTTGTTACACCGGTTAATGTATTACCAGTAATACCTGTGTATGAAATTTCCTCACTATTAATTTGTACATAGTTAATCCCTGAAGTCGGAAACAAAGAAGCATCAGTTAATACAATCGTAGTTGTTGTATCATTAATACTTCCATTTAAAGTGGTTTGAGCTTCTCCAGATACTGTTCCACCCCATTGACCTAATCCATAACCAAATCCCGGTAACTGTTGAGCAGGTCCAACTGACCAATAATGTTGTACTCTAATACCACCTGATGTAGTTGCACCTGCACCTGTTTCAGCTGTAGGCATTGTAATAGTTATTGTTGTAGATGATGGCACAGATGTAACCATAAATTTTTTGTCATCAAAATCTGCTGCTGTATAATCTGATCCAGTAATTGCTGTAAAGTTATCTAGAAGAACAATATCTTGTGCATTGATTCCATGATCTGTACTAAATGTAATTGTAACAGATGCTGAACCATTTACAGTTGTAAAAGCACTTGTTAAAGTAGTTGTCGTTTTGATTGGATGTATGTCATAGAATACACCTCCAGTGTATGCATATAAAATTCTGTTTGTTCCAATGATTGCGTATTTAGTTCCAATATTATTAACTAAATGATGCAGGGCTCTGGCTGCACCCGTTAATTTATTTTCACCTAACTGTGCCCAACCACCTATCTTTTCAGGTGTGCCATATCTAAAACGTACATTATCACCACCAACCCATTGTCCTTCAGCTGTGGTTTCTGTAATCTGTTTATTGAACCCTGGTTGAAAACCTATTTTTTGTAGCATATGACTCCATTATAATACTATTTTACAAATGATGGTAGTCCTAGCATAGGTCTGCCATCAAACTTGTTTTTATCAGCAAATGGGCCATTTACATGATTATAATGTAGAAATACCTGGCCACAAATGTTTCCTTCAAATGGCTCTCGCCAATGTTCTAGGTCACAGCCACTATATACTAACATATCTCCCACATCAAGTAATACCTTTGTGCCTGCTGGAGCATTGGGTTTAACAATATTTTTACGTTCATTAATAACATTATTAGCTCCTGTACCATCTATAAATATAGGCCAAGGATCACCACCTAAGTTTAAGGTACAAGATATTTCACAACTTGGTCTGTCTTTATGTCTATGTAAGCAATCCCCTTTTTTATAAGCTCTTGCATAAGAATAAGTTGGAATTAAATCTAAATTGGTGTGTTGTTTCATAACCGGTAACATCTTCATTAACAATGTATCCATTACAAAATCACCATAACAAGAAAAGGTATTAGGGATCTGTTGATCAGACCAAGTTCCTAATATTGGAGATTGTGAATGTAAATTGTTTTTATACATAAATGCTGTTGCATCTCTTTTAAGTAAAAAGTAATTCAATATAAAATTAGATAATTCATAACTAGCTGCATTTTTAATTACTTGATATTTCTGTTGTTGAAATGTCATAATGATAAATCCTTTCCATCTTTATGTTTAGTTATATATTTACTGGTTGCATTCATTAAAGTATCCACTTCTTCATCAGGTACAATCTGTATTTCATATTCTTCTATTCCAAGTATACAACCTGCAATAAATCTTCTCATACCCATACACAGTCTATATTTACCGTCTTTTTCTGTGCAAATCAAAGGATTAATAATTCCATTCTTTTCAATGTCTGCTTTTAGTTTTTTCCATTTTTCATTTCTAGTTTGAAGCATTCTTCCCTGTTCTGTTTGTAAATGCTTTTCTCTAAATACTATTTGATCTTTATGTACTTTCATTTTATGCAATACCAAGAAGCAAAATTTTCTTTTGTAAATTGTAATTCTATATTATTGTTAGCTGCAAACTTATCTACTTGTTCTACAGTTTTTGGCCAACTTTGAACTGAATAATCGTGTCCTGCAAATATACCACCTTTTTTAACTTTGGGCCACCATTGATTTAAGGTACGACCATCATCTTGTCCTGTGTGTGCATAGCCATCTATATATATAAAATCAAATATTTCATCTTTAAATAAATGCACTGCTTCTTCAAAAGGCATTTTTAAAATAACACTTCTTTCTCTATGTGGACTTAACATACTAGCTGCATTTACATATTCTTGATAAGTGTGATGATCATTCCATCTATCAATTGAAAATAAAACTTTTAATGAAGATGTATTTAATAGGTGATTTGAAAAATGACCTGTAGCAACACCAAGCTCTACACCATAACCATTTAATTGTTTATCTTTTAATAATTGTCCAAATTGTTTTCTATCTTCAATCATACAAACATACCTTTCTGTAAAAAGTTAAATGATACCGATATTCTTATTTCATTCGATTCATTAGGATCTACACAATGCATTAACCAAGATGGAAACATAATGAGTCTACCATCTATAGGTTCATATTGAGCTTCTCTATAGAGTCTTGGTGGTAATTGTCCTTCTTTTTGTATTGGTCGTACCATAGAAGCTGAAGATCTTGGATCATCTACTTTTAAATGTCCACAGTTCTTTGGAGCTTTTACATAATAGACACCAGACCATAATGAGTTTGGATGTTGATGAGCTCTATTCATTCCTCCTGGAGGATTTATATTAGCCCACATATTACCTAAGAAAGGCTCACTTGCTAAATGTTCTTGATCGTAAATAGTTCTTTGAGCCTCGTATAACATATTTACTAAATTTTTATATTCTGGTCTTAAATGCATATCGGTTGTTGAGTGCCAACCTTTTACATTAGTTCTAGTTACACCTTTATCTTGATTAGACCAAGCCATAATATCTCTTTCCAAATCTTTATTTAAAGTTGGATGTTTTATATCTGCAATATAAATAGGTGTTGGAAAATGTAATTCTCTAAACATTATCTTAACGGTGTTCCTCCAAACCACATTACAAGTGATTTTCTATTTCCTTTAATAACTGGTTTTACTCTATGTCTTACAAATGATGCAAAGAAAACAATTTGACCTTGTTTTAATTTTGCAACTTTACCTTCTGACATTATTTCTAAATCTCCACCTTCAAATTCATTCTCTGGAGAAAGTAGGCAAGTCATAGATATTTTTCTAACTGGTGGTTCGTGTGCAAAATTAGTATCTGAATCTATATGCCAATCATAAAATCCACCTTCAGGATATTCTGTATATTGTGCTGGTTCAGTTAATGTCATTCCATCAAATCCAAAATGATTTCTATTTGTTTTTTGCATTAATTTTTCTATGTCTTTATACATATCCAACATTTTCTTAAATGGAATCCAACTAATATGCGATGTTCTAGTTTTAGTATCAACTACACCACCTGCTTTACTATCAGAGCCTACTTGCCCTGGTTGTGGTGGTTCAGCACGTCCTGCTTCAATAATCATTTTACATTGTTCAGGTGTAAATATTGGCCCCGTTGTTTCAACAACGTACGATTTCCAACGTGGTTCTGTTATCATATTGCTCCTCTATTTTTAATTGGGTCAAACTGTACATCACAGTTTGCAGCTAACGTTCTTCTTGTTTCATTAGTTCCATTGAATGGATACACACAGTGTCTCATATCATATGGAAATACATAAAAATCTCTTAACTCCATTGGTGGCTGATAATCTATTTTTGCAAACTGACCATTACTTGCACCTAGTATTTGGAGTCTTCCATTTTGTGGTACTTGGTCATTAGAATATTCTACACCATAAGTGGATGGTAATTTTAAAACCATTACCGATGATAGACCAGTAAATAAAGTCCCTCGATGAATGTGTGCAGGATTATACTCGTGCTGTTTCATTTCATTAACCCAAATAGAATTTAAATGTAACTCATAATCTCTAATTTTATTGAATGATAAATAATGTTTAAATATTTCTAAAAAATAGTTTGTGACATCTCTTGGTAATATATTATGTCTTTTTACCTTCGATTCATCATTACCATTATAAAACAATGAATGTTCATTTTGTATTTTACCAACTAATTGTCTATTAGCAGGATATAAATTATGAAAATTACTTTCATAAATATGATTGATTGAATGAAATATATCTAAAGGTACTTGATATTTTAATACGGATTGACCTAGAAATACAAAATCAAAATTAATCTTTTGGTTTGTCATGTTGCGTTAATTTCTCTTGCTCTTTATAGCTACTTTCTAATTCACCAGATTTCTTAATTCTTTGCAACGATTGTAATTGACCTAAGATATTAAACTTCTCAGACTCAGATGAGTTCTCAGTTAATGTTTTAGCTTTCTCATAGTATTGTAATCCATAAGATTCTAATTGATGTTGGTTAACATCTTTATCATTAAATGATCCATCATTAAATTCTTTCTTTAATTTAGACCACATTTTGATTTCTCGCATTCTATGTTTTGCAACTTTTTCCATAGATGCTTTGGCAAATCTACATTCATCTAAATCTATTTCGTATTTAGTTCTTTTATATTCATCTTCTTCTTTATCTATTTTCTTTTCTAACCAAGTAATTTTTGCTTCGTTTCTTCTATAATCAAATGACAACGTCATAAGGTTATCTAAATAAGATGATTGTTCTCGAACACACTGCCAGTATTTTGCAGCTTTAGTTGGGTATCGGTTATCTTGGAGTACCGAAAATCTTGCTTCGGTTTCTGTTCTGAACATTTGTTTTTTAGTCCAGGTATCTCTTAATTCATCGACCATACCTTTAAAGTCGGTTAAATCTTGTGGCTCTAATAAATTATTTAAGTGAGCTTCTTCTTGTTGAATTACTTCTTTTACGTCTTTTTTATTAGTCATCTTTAATCCTTTATGTGTTTTGTATTTATATATCTTATTTAAAAGATATTACAAGGCTTAACTGTCTGTGAAAGTAACTGTTGTTGGAGATCCTGCACCTAACCAATCATAAACAGTGTCTATAGACCCAGGTACTCCTGATTGTTGTCCACCTACACTTAAACCAGAACCTGTTGTTCCATTGTTTCCGTAAGATTGTTGTCTAGTCGCTGTAGGTAAATCTGCAACTTCTGTCCAAGCAGTACCATTCCATTGTTCTGTTTTCGCTGTAAAATCCACAACATTATCACCACCCCCAGCACCTAAACAATCAGTATTACTATTTCCTAATGTTTGAAGAAGTCCTGAACCAGCATTCATAGCTGTGGTTGCTGTCCAACTCGTTCCATTCCAAGTTTCATTGTTAGTTTTATAAGGAGGCCCTCCACCAAAACATAATGCTGCTGTTGTATCAGCTCCTGTTCCTCCTGGGTGTGTATCGTGTGTAGTGCTTAAATTATTAACTTCTGTCCAAGTAGCACCATTCCAAATTTCATTGTTAGAACCAACTGGCCCAGGCCCACCTCCAAAACCCATACAATCAGTGTAAACTTGTCCTGCTGATCCCATATCACCTCTTGCAGTATTCATAGATGTACCTGCTGTCCAACTTGTTCCATTCCAACTTTCAACTGCATTAGTAAAAATTCCATCTGGTGGATATTTTCCACCATAAATTAAAGCTGCTGTTGTAGTTCCAGCCACACCTGTATTATATCTCCCTGTATTTATATCATTAGTTTCCGTCCAAGTGGAACCATTCCAAAGTTCTGTATTAGTAAAAGTATTATATAATGGAGGGCCAGTAATACCACCTGCTATCATCATATCTGTGTAAGACCCTGTTCCAGGAGCGGTCATTCTAGCTGTATTTATACTAGTGCCTGTAGCCCAAGCTCCAACAGTCGTAGCACCTTGACCTTTAACCACATTCGATGTTGAGTTATACCAAACTTGTCCTTGAACAGGATTCGCTGGATCCGATGCTAAGACCTCGATATTAGTTCCAAAAATTTCTTTATAACTTGCCATAATTAACTCGATGTTATTGTTTTAGTTAATGGAACACCTCCACCTGTCCATTCTTCAGTTGCTGCTGTATCACCTGGAGTTCCACCACCATAAGTTATTGAAATAGAATTTCCTCCTCCTTGATTGCCTCCGCCTTGAGCCATTTCATTTCTAGCAGTATTTAAATCTCCATCTTCTGTCCAA
>Ga0222718_10004561_pt1 | contig 11465 bp, 11 predicted proteins | sample C33_27DmetaG_FD_165045 | JGI IMG/M metagenome (GOLD analysis project Ga0222718, IMG submission 165045) | Estuarine water microbial communities from San Francisco Bay, California, United States - C33_27D | ecosystem: Environmental > Aquatic > Marine > Unclassified | place: USA: California... | reverse complement strand
GCGTTGATGATGAGCACGTCGAACGGACCAAGGTCAGGGGTCTCGACTGCACACCCGGTGAGCATGGTCAGCGTAGCAAACAACATGATTTCAACTACGCGAGCAGTGCGAGACCGGATTGGACCACGATAGGCGTGCATGAGCGTCATGTGAACTCCGTCAGGCGGTTCGTCAGATATTCTGGACTGACAATAGGTTCGTGATGCCGGAGTATCAGGCCTTCGAAGACTGAGCGCACGTTCCCGCCCGGTCCAAACGCCTACAACGCCTGACGATGAAGATTCTCGGGTTCAGCCTGAACCTTGCCTTAACTTATTCAGTGTCCGAACGTCGGGGCGTCAGGCAGCCCGCCCAACGATCCAGTGACACTCTGAACGACGCATGAGTTCGGCTCACACGGACAAGCGAGACAGACACGATCGCTTGAGGATTCTCGGCGATGTGGCGACCACGATGCTGTCCTGCGCATCGACGGAGGAGGTTCTGTGGCATCTGGCGAGGAACGTGGTCGCCAAGATGGGTTTCGATGACGTGGTCATATATATGCTGGACACAGAGAGTCAAAATCTGACTCAAAGGGCAGCGTTCGGAAACAAGAACCCTTCCGAATACGACATCCTCGACCCCATCGTCATCCCCCTGGGCCAGGGAATCGTCGGTCGTGTAGCCCTGACGGGTGAGCCCGAACTCATCACCGACACCTCGTCACACCCCGAATACATCGTCGATGACGAAGTCCGCCTTTCGGAACTGGCGGTACCCATGTCGGTCAGCGGTACGGTCATCGGCGTGATCGACTCTGAGCACCCTGAACGAGGCTTCTACACCGAGCAGGACCAACGGATCTTGAGCGCCATTGCCTCTATCGGTGCCACAAAGATTTCCCAGACCTTGGCCAACGAAGCCTTACACGTCGAGCGCTCGCAACTTGCCGATCGAATCGAGGAGAGCACGGCTGATCTCCTCGCTGCGAACCGTCAACTGGCTCAGGCGAATAGGTTGAAAGACGAGTTTCTCGCGTCGATGAGCCACGAACTGCGCACTCCCCTGAATGTGGTCCTGGGAATGTCCGAGGCATTGACGGAAGGTGTATACGGCCTGCTCTCTGACGAACAGGTCGAGGGTGTGAGTCACATACACGAGAGCGGAACACATTTGTTGAGCCTCATCAACGACATCCTGGATCTGAGCAAAATCGCGGCAGGTAAGGTGAATTTGGATCTACACCCGTGCTCAATTCATGAGACCTGTGCATCAGCTGTCAGGATGATCCGGAGAAAGGCTGAGAGCAAACGTCTCACACTTGCTTTTCAAGACGAAACTGCTGCCACAATGGCAGTATTGGATGGTCGACGCGTGAAGCAGGTTCTTCTCAATCTCCTCAGCAATGCGGTCAAGTTCACGCCGAAGGGGGGCGAAATCGGGCTACGTGTTTCCCTGACGCGAGAGAGCGACAAAGAGTTGATCAACTTCGAGGTTTGGGACTCAGGCATCGGCATCCCAGAGACCGAGATCAAGAACTTGTTCGTGCCCTTCCAGCAAATCGATTCCGGACTCGCGCGCGCGCACGAGGGCACGGGCTTGGGGCTCGTGATCACGAAGCGTCTGGTCGAACTTCACGGCGGGACGATCCACTTGGAGAGCGATGAAGGGCACGGAACCCGTGTCACGCTCAAATTCCCACTGATCAATCATGCTTAGGTTGGGTCACTGATCCCGCTCAGCGTTCTCACCACTGGTCAGAACCTGTTCAGGGATGCCTCACGTCACGAATCCGACCACCCACGCGGGGCAAAAGAGCTGCGCACAGGATGGAGGCCACGATGAGAGGTTACACGCCCGGGAGCCTATGGGCCTCTCGGTTGGCTTGGGCAAAGACTTGCCTGGCCGCGCGCCCGGCGGTCGGATGTTGAACGCGACCGCACGCCCGTAACGCGAGCCATAACTGCTGTTGCCCGAGCTCCACATATCCAAATGACTCCATACGAATACCTGACCGTCTTCGTTTCGGTGGTAACCGGGCTGGTGATCGTGCACCTGCTCAGCGGGGTTTCGCTGATTCTGGACACGCGCGTGAAGGAGCGCGTGGACTGGATCCACGCGGTGTGGACGGGGAACGTCTTCGTGACGACGCTGCTGGTCTGGTGGTTCAACTTCGGGCTCACCGCCGTGCAGACATGGAGCTTGCTCCACTTCCTCACGCTCGTTGCGTACTCCGTCGTCCTGTACCTGCTCGCTGCGCTGCTGTATCCCGTACGAGGTCAGGAGATCGTGGACTTCAGGGCGCACTTCGAGGCGAATCGCCCGCGTTTCTTCCTGCTCGCTTTCACGTTCCAGCTCGTCGATCTCGCCGATGTGATCCTCGAGCGTCACGCGTTGGGCACCGATTGGAATACACTGCACATTTTGTCGCTGGTTGGCTTCAGCGGTGCGTTCCTGGTCGCAATGCGCACACCGGATCGTCGTTTCCACGGCTTCCTTGCCGTCGCCTGGCTCGTCGTCTGCCTGGGCTGGGGAATCGGTGGACTGGACGCCCCGATCGTCACCGGGTCGAGTGGCTGATCACGCGCACCAAGGTCAGATTACGGAACATCCGGTACCCCCAGGTTGGAGCAGTACGGGAGCGTCTCAAGACGTTGGATGATTCGCCAGTCGAATTCTCCAGCCATCCGGGCGGAACTCGGCCCGTCGATGCGCATACATTAAGGTCTCACGTTCTCTACCTGCTCAAGCGATTAGACATGACGTTCTCCGTGACCCGCACAGCCTTTGCATTCGCTCTTCTTGGATTGACCGCGTTCGGTTCCGAGGGCCTCGAGGCCCAGCTCACCATGGAGCAGGCGCAGACCGCGGTGGATGCAGCTCAGGCCGAGGCTGAGGCGAACGGCTGGAACCTGACGATCTACGTCGCAGACGCCGAAGGCATCCCGCTCTATCTGCGCCGCATGAACGATGCGAGTGCCCGCACGACAGATATCGTCATGCGGAAGGTGCACGTCGTCATCACGACAGGCGGAACCTCCGGCGCGTATGGAGCAGCGCTTGCAGCGGGGACGACAGACAGCATTCCGGGTGGCATCCATTACGAGGGCGGACTGCCAATCCTCATGAACGGAGAGATCGTGGGGGCCATGGCCGCAAGCGGAGCCCGTGGTTCTGAAGACGCGCAGGTTGTTCGTGCGGGTCTCGCTGCGATCGGTGCCGATTCGAGCCGCTGAGGCCGCTACGCTCCTGACTTGATCGCGCGACCGGGCTTCACCCCGGCGACGATCTCGCCGTTCATGACAACCGGAACGCCGTTGACGATCACGTAGTGGATCCCGATCGGTGGACGTGATCCGTCCACGTACGTGGCCTGATCGATCACGGTCAGGGGGTCGAAGATCGTGATGTCGGCGTCAGCACCGATCCGGATCCGCCCCTTGCTACGCATCGCTGGTACCCAGCCTTCGAGCCGCAGGGTGGGGAGGATGGTCATGCGTGCGAGGACGTCCATCAGCTCCATCGAACCCTCTTCGCGCACGTAGCGGCCGAGCATTCGACTGAAGGTTCCTGCCGCGCGCGGATGCCCGATGCCTCCATCACTCGCGACCATCGTCACGGGATGCGTCATGGCTGCACGGGTCATTTCCTCCGTGCGGCTGTGGATGATCACCGAGCCCCCCTCTGCTCGATATCCCGCAAAGGTCTCACGGGTCAGGCGCTCCCCCGTCCTCACCCACTGATAACGCTCGAAGTCTTCGTCGTCCCAGCTCTCCCAATCGTCGAAGAGCGCAGCGGCAATATTCGTCTGCGACGCGGCGTAGGGGTATGCCTCGGTCGTCACGTCCTGACCGCTCGCGGCAGCTGCGGCAATCATGTCGAGGAACTCGATGATGTCCCGCCCGCCGCTCGAGTTCGCGTGGACCACATGGAGGGGCGCCCCTGCGCTCCGGGCCGCCGACAGCGTAGAGTCCAGGCCCGCCAACCCGCCCCGCAGATGGATGAACGCAGCTGTGCCGGTCTCGGCCGCTACCCAGAACATCTGTTCGATCTCGCGCATCGTCGCGCCAGGTGTGTAGGCACTCCCGAACCCGATTCCGACACCACCGGCCTCGATCCCTTCCTCGAGAAGCCGTGCGATCTCGACTCGCTGACTCTCGCTCGTGGCTAGGCGAACAGTAGTCCCGCCCGTACCAAGCTCGGAATCCCCCAGAGCTCGTGCACGGGCTCCTATGTGACCGGCGGCCACCCCGAAGTTCACCAGCTGTCCACCGTCACGCTCGGCGTACCAGTTCATGACATTGGGCGTACCGATCTCGAGTTCGAGGCCGGTTGTCACCCCGTCGCGAACCTGAAGCCGGTATCCCTCCTCGCTGTGTCCATGGCGATGCAGATCCACGAAACCGGGAGCGACAACCAGCCCCTCGGCTACGATGACCCGAGCGCCCGACAACGGCTCCGCAGAAATGGTGTCGATGACTCCATTAACGATCCCGATATTGGCAATCGCATCGAAGCCGGACTCCGGATCCATGACGCGTCCGCCCTCGATCACCACATCATAGTCAGGCGCGCACGCCACGCTGCCGAGCGCCATGGATGCCATGACCGCACACCTCGTGTAGATCCTCATCGAACGCACCGCCTCCAGAGTGGAATGGGACTCGCAACCTACGCGGGATCGCGCGGCAATCGCCAACCGATGTGGAGAGGGCCTGGTACCTGCTCGATGCCGCTACTGGCCGCGAAGCGAAGGGTCGTCGATCGGCACTTCAGCGGCGTTTCTCCACACCCAGACGATCCTCTGGATCGCGGTCATATTCGTCAGGACCGCAACGAGGATGATGACCGATTTCAGGACCGCGCCATTGAAGTCGAGCCCGAAGAACAACGAACCGACTCCGAGCAGAACCACGCGTTCGGGCCGCTGCATGAGACCTACCGTGCAGTCCACCCCCAGGCCCTCGGCACGAGCGCGCGTATAGCTGACCATGAGCGATCCGCCCATTGCGGCGAAGATCACGTAGATCATCCAGACGTCAGCGAGTGCTGCGCCGTAGTTGTTGTAGAGTGACAGCAGACCCATGTAGACGACGATCTCGCTGATCCGATCGAGCGTCGAGTCGTAGAACGACCCGAACTTCGAGGCCATCCCGCTGGCCCGGGCGACCTGTCCGTCGAAGATGTCCCATATGCCACCCACCAGGACCAGCGCACCAGCCCACCGGACATGGTCCAGATGGTACAAGTACCCCGCGCCGACGACGCAGACGAAGCCGAACGTCGTGACAAGGTTGGGGTGGATCCCCCGCGCGACCATCCAGCGAACCATGGGGTCGATGATCCTGTAGACCGGACCACGCAGGGCGTCGAGTGATTTCATGGAAGGAAGGATCCGGGAAGCCGCTCTGGACCGATAGAAGCGGCTCCCCGGAATGCCCCCTCAGTCACGCCGCTTGCCGTAACGTCTCCGTCGGGGACGGGACGACCGCGCCGAGTCCTCGTCGCTGCTGTTCGTCGATGACGAACCTGACTTCTTCTTTTTCGCAGCAGCACGAGCTCGGTCCTCCGCACGTTTCTTCTGCATCGCCCGGATCCGTTCTCCTCGCGGCACCTCGAGCGGTGCTTCGGCAGTCGCATCGTACGCGAAGCCGTCCAGTTTCGCACGCTCGATTTTCGACCCCACCGCACGCTCGATCTTTGCGAAATCCTCCCTCTCCTGGGGGGATACCAGCGTGAAGGCCTCGCCCGTCAGCTGAGCACGAGCCGTCCGTCCAACGCGGTGGATGTAGTCCTCCGCGACGTTGGGCACGTCGAAATTGACGACGTGACCGAGTGCCTCGACATCGATTCCGCGAGCTGCAATATCGGTCGCCACGAGGACACGGAAGTCACCCCGTTTGAACCCGGCAAGCGCTTTCGTGCGCTGTGCCTGGGAGCGATTACCGTGAATACGTTCCGCCGTAATGCCTTTGCGGTTGAGCAGCTTCGCGAGGCGGTTGGCCCGATGCTTTGTGCGGGTGAACACGAGGGCTTCCTGCATGCTGCCGCCGTTCAGCAGCTCGACCAGGAGCGCCCCCTTCAGGCTACCGGCGACCGGATAGGCAAGCTGCTTGACTCCGGCTGCCGGAGCGGCCTTTCGCTGGAGCGCCACCTTGGCCGGCCGATCCAGGATCTCTCGCGTCAGTTTCTCGATCGGCGGAGGCATCGTAGCGCTGAAGAAGAGCGTCTGCTCAGGCTTCGGTACATGCCGCAGGATCCGTCTGATGTCGGGCAAGAAGCCCATGTCGAGCATCCGATCGGCCTCGTCCAGCACGAGGTATTCGAGTCCCGCCATCCGAGCGTAATCGTATTGGAAGTGGTCGAGCAGACGCCCCGGCGTCGCGACGATGACATCGGCGCCGGTGCGGAAGGCCTTCTCCTGCGGGCCCATCTTCACACCTCCGTGCACGGCCGCCGCCGTCACTCCGGTATACCGCGCCAGGTCACGAAGATCGGCAGCGATCTGCAGTGCCAGTTCACGAGTCGGTGCGAGCACGAGCCCTCGCGTGGTGCCACGCGGCTTGTCGATGAGACGATGGAGGATCGGCAGAAGAAAGGCCGCGGTCTTACCGCTTCCAGTCGCGGCGCAGGCGAGGAGATCCCGGCCTTCCAGCGCGTACGGGATGGCCTCGGTCTGAATAGGTGTAGGGTGGGCAAAGCCCAGGGAATCGACCCCTTTGAGCAGGGTCGGGTGCAACTTCAATGCGGCGAACGCCAATGTGTGTTCCAGATGGGAGGCGCCTCGCAGGCCGGCCGACCAATTGTGGCGGCTCGAGTAGGCGGGCGCAGAATCATGCGTGAGTGCCGGCCCTCTGAACTGAGAGCTCGTCGCTAGTCTCACCCCGGAAAGGTAACGGGAAACAGATGTAGCAGGGGTCACGTTTGACTTTCACTCCAGATCTCGCCTAACCTTAGGCGTTACGACTCGTAGCAATCAGACCAATGTCGTGGGCGGAGATCTCATTTTCTGCGGGATCCCCGCCGCTCTTGTTTCTGGGCGGCTCGCGTGACTTGTAGCAGCTGCGCTTCCACCCGGGTCGCGTAAGGCACCCCTCCGCGGGAGCGTGATGAAGCAGTCATCCTTGATGCGAACCGTTCGCTACGCCCAAAGCTGGAAGCGGGGTCCGTCGGGGATCGAGAGCACTCAGGTCACGATTTCCCGGGACGGTCTGGAGGTTCCCGCGACCTTCGTTCGACCGCTCGAGCCATCACCTCGGCTCACGTCGTGGATCGCAATCGGTGGAGTCTCCCTGAAGGGCCGATTCCACCCCCAGCTGGTCCGCTTCACCGAAGCCCTGGCATCGACCGGAGTTGGGGTACTCGTTCCCGGCCTGCCCGAATGGCGCGAATTATCGGTGTGCCCTCGGGTCACTCTGCCGACGGTCCGAGCCTCCGTCGAATATTTGAACAGTCGAAATGACGTGGTTCCGCATCACTTCGGCGTCATTGGCTTTTCGTTCGGTGGAGTCAGCGCGATACTCGCGGCCTCCCAGGAGGAGTTGGCCGATGACGTTAAAGGTGCCGTGCTTTTCGGAGGGTATTGCTGTCTGGAACGCACCCTGGCCTGCATGCTTACCGGTCGCCATCAGTGGAACGGACAGGACTACCTGCTCGACCCTGACCCGTACGGCCGCTGGGTCGTTGCGAATAACTACCTGACCCGCGTTCCTGGCTACGAGGACGCAGCCGACGTAGCTCACGCCATGGGGAAGCTCGCCTCGGAGGCCAGCGGGCGCCGGGTATCTGCATGGGAGCCGTATCACGATCCCATGATCCGGAACCTGAGAGAGACCGTCGCACCCCGGCGTCAGCCGCTCTTCGACATCCTGGCAACTCCGACGACCGAACCCCGTCCTGACGCTGCAGTATGCAGGGCATTCGCCAAGGAGCTCGCGGACACGTGCCGGTCAAGGGAGCCGATGCTGGATCCCTCGGTTTGTCTGCACGAAGTGCGGGTTCCCACTCAAATCATCCACGGCCGAGGTGATCGGCTGGTGCCCTTCACCGAGGGCAGGCGTCTGATGGAAAGGTTGCCCCCATCTGCCCAGCGAGGAGTGACGATCACCCGGATGTTCAACCACAGTAAGGACCACGTGCCGGGCAGCCCGGTCCACCATGCGTACGAGGCAGGACTCCTGTTTCACGCCCTGCACAAACTCGTAAACACTGTCTGATTAGAGGATTCATGCTTCCCAAGAACACGTCCCGCGTGCCCCGCAAACTCCTCGACATCGAATCGCACCCCCAGGAGGGGTGGGAAGTGAGCACGTCGACGCCTCAGGTCGGCGCTACCGTGCACTCCGTTGAAGGATTCGCAAAGGTTGTCCGCATTCTAGGTAAGGTCACCGACGGAACCCGCCTGCTCGAGTTGAAGATCGTGGACCGCGATGGGCCCTCATTCTTCGCCGCCACGTCCAACGTACTCCAGGAACAGGACGGGGATTCGTAGTCCGAACCCATCCGGAATCACTGTGTCACAATCTCCCCACCTGGACGCAGCCCTGAGCGAGCGCATCAATGCGCTCTGCGAGGAAGGTCGCGACCTCTGGCACAATTTTGATATCGAGGTTCGCCAGGATCACTGGCACTCATTCGTCGCGGCCGACTACAGCGCGGTTCAGGCCGCCCTCCTCGACCTCCGCTCGCCCGGTGCCCGATTCCTCGAATGGGGCTCAGCGACCGGCGTGGTTACGATCATGGCTGACCTCCTGGGGTTCGACGGAAGCGGAATCGAACTCGACGCATCTCTTGTACATGTCGCCCGAGAACTCGCGGAGCGTGCAGGGTCCAATGCTCGCTTTGCCGTCGGCAGCTTCCTTCCACTGGGTTGGGCATGGAGTCCTCCGAGTGGAGATGGACGCAGCGGCACCATCGGCGAAGGCACGTCCGGATACCTCGAACTCGGACGGTCGCTCGACGACTATGATGTTGTGTACGGCTACCCGTGGTCGGGCGAGGAGGAATTGATGGTCGACCTGATGCGCGCACACGGCCGTGAGGACGCTCGGCTGCTGCTGTACACAGTTGAGTCCGGCACGAAGATCTACCGAGGTGGGAAGCTCCAGGCCTGAGGTCCCCGGGCAGCATCCTGCCGGCTGAGGCAGACCCCTTGTGCTCATGGACGGCTCGATCCGGTCCGACTTCGCTGGCCGTCAGCAGAACGTCAATCCATGTTCCGGTCCTTCCGTCAACGATGACACGCGACGAACGCGTCCCTCGCGCGCCAAATCCAGCCTCAAGTCTTACACCCACGCCTACTCGTGTCCCGGTCTCCCCTTTCTCTCTCGGCCGCTCTTGTCTTCGGCGTGGTCACCGTCATGGTCTACGCCATACCGATCGCCGCTCAGGACCGATTCGGTGCCGCCGTGATCATGACCGGTATGGACGAGATCGTCGTCCTGAAGCCGGGTGCTGCCGTTGGGCCTGCGGTGGCCGTCGTCTTCCGACTCGGGTCAGACGGCGTCTGGACTGCAACGAATCGCCTTCCAAAGCTGCCGGGCGGATATCCTGGTGAGACTCTGGTTGATGAACTGACCGCAGGAGGGGATCTACTTCTCCTCGGCAGCGGGGACCCAGACGGACGCGAAGCGGGGCACGTGTACCAGGCCGAAGACGACCGCTGGATGCCTCGTATTCGCCTGCCGTTGGATCCTTCAGCGGTTCGGAGTTCGGCGGGTCTCCCCGTCGGCGGGCTGGATATGCCGACCTTGAATCGGCTCATGGGACCGCCGCAGAGAAGCCTCGCTCTCTCGCCCGACGGGACTCGGCTGGCCGTCTCGGGCGGGGCGCTCCCTCCAGGCAGGATCCACGTGCTTCTCCGCGAGGGTGGAGCGTGGGCACTCGAGGCCGCTCTCGACGTTGGGCAGGCATCGGGGGGACTGGGTGCGGCTCTGGCTATCAACGACGCTCATCTCATCGTGGGCACGCCCGGCGAAGGCCGAGGCGGAGCCGTCCATCTTTTTGCACGTAGCGGTGAGCGCTGGAGTCGGACACACCAGTTCGTGGCCGACTCGTTGGAGGCCGACGGGTTACTCGGCAGCGCCGTCGCGCTCTCGGATTCGGGAGAGGAGGCCTTCGCATCCGCGCCCGGCCGTGACCGTGTCCTACGATTCACGCATGAGCCCGAGGGGGTTTGGGCTCGGGCCGAAGAGCTGACACTCGCGGGCGAGGCTGCACAGGATTCCGACGGATTCGGGACGTCGCTGGCTGTCGACGGCAACCGGCTACTGATCGGCGCACCACGGGTCGACGACGGTCGGGGGCGGGCTCATGTCTTCAACCGTACGGCAGCAGGGTGGGAGCAAGGCCAGACGTTGGCACCCGGTAATCTTGCCCGAGCAGCGTTTGGTACGGCACTCGCGCTGAAGGGGAACCGAGCGGTCATCGGTGCGCCAGGCGTCTACGGAGATGATGGACGCGTCGTCGTATTCGACCTGGACACGGACGTGGATCCCGTCTGGCTCGAGCCGGATGCAGGACTGCGAACCGTTGCAGGTCCTGAGCCGGTTCGCTGTGCAGACGGAGAGGCATCGGGCTTTCCATGCGACGGCGTAGACCTGATCGCGTTCCTGCCCCTCTCTGCACTTGGCGCGGAGCCCGGGGAGAGGATCACGGACATCTGGGGTTGGACGGATCCGGAGACCGGACGCGAGTACGTGCTCGCGGGCCGTTCGGCCGGATTGGCCTTCGTCGACATCACGGAGCCCGGGGTGCCCCGCCTTGTCGGCCTCATGCCCGCGAATCCTTCCTCCGCGCGGGACATCAAGGTCTACCAGGACTACGCGTTCCTGACCGGTGACGGAGCCGGCGATCACGGGCTGCTGGTCTTCGACCTGACGCGCCTGCGAGGCGCCGTAGGCGCACCAGCCACCTTCGAACCGGACGCGCGTTACGACCAGGTCGCCAGTGCGCACAACCTCGTCATCGATACCGAGTCCGGCTTCGCGTACACCGTCGGCACGAACACGGGTGGACAGTCATGCGGGGGCGGGCTGCACATGATCGACATTCGCGATCCGCTCGAGCCAATCTTCGCCGGCTGCTACACGGACACGGAGGGATTGATCTGGACCGGACGGACGCATGACGCGCAATGCACCGTATACCATGGACCAGATGAGACATACCGCGGCCGTCAGATCTGTTTTGCCGCCAACGAGACCGCCATGCGGATCGTGGACGTCACGGACAAGGCCGCCCCGGAGCCGATCTCGACAGCGAGCCATCCGGGCACAGCCTACGTCCACCAGGGCTGGCTGACCGAAGACCATCGATACCTCTACGTGAACGATGAACTCGACGAGATCGTCGGCACGGTGGATCGGACCCGCACACTCATCTATGACGTGAGCGAGCTCGACGATCCGATCCTCGTCGCGGAGCACCTCGGTCCCGATCAGGCCACCGATCACAACCTGTATATCTCGGGAACCCGAGCCTAC
>Ga0222718_10004559_pt1 | contig 11473 bp, 10 predicted proteins | sample C33_27DmetaG_FD_165045 | JGI IMG/M metagenome (GOLD analysis project Ga0222718, IMG submission 165045) | Estuarine water microbial communities from San Francisco Bay, California, United States - C33_27D | ecosystem: Environmental > Aquatic > Marine > Unclassified | place: USA: California... | reverse complement strand
CTAATAAAAAGTTAAGAGATATTGCAGTTTATAAGCCAGGTATGCATTCAACTACTCAAACTGAATTAGTTGTTTCTTTCTGGGGTAATGGTTCTTATTTAGACAACGTTTCTAAGAAAGATCCAAAATTAGCTGCTAAAAAACTAGAAGAATCAGTAGTTACTGAAGCTAAATCTATTAAAGTTACTAAGACAGACTGGCCATATGTTGAGTTTAAATCAGGTGGTAAAAAACATAAAGTTGAATTTGATTACGAAGATATAATTGATGATCACGGTAATGAGGGTCAAGATCAATATTGGATCGGTACAGATGAAGATGGTAAAGAATGGTCTATCGATGTGTATGCTGATTATAATGGCGATGTTCAAGATGTTCATTACGATACTATTGTTGCAGAATCAATAGTTAACGAAGCATTTTCTAGAATGTCTAAAGACGCAGTAGAAGGTGAATTATATACTGCTACTCAAAAATTATCAGATTATTATGATTGGCTTAAAGCTGGAAATGATTCAGGTAAAGGCGAAACATTAGATGAGGTTATGTCTCTATTGAAAAAATGTAAAAAGAGTATTAAAAGGTTTAATAAACCAGAAGAGGTTGAAGGTACTTTATATGAGAGTGCGACTGCACAATTAGCAGATGAAGAAAAATTCGAACTATACACAGCAACTCTTAAAAACAAAACAGCAACTCTTAAAGCTACTACTACAACTAAAACATGGGACGATGGAGTTCCTGTCTTAAAGTATTTAGCAAGAGGTAAAGGTAAACCAACGCAAGTTAATATTAATAGATCATTCGAAGTAGCACATGATGTTGCTAGAGGTTGGTTCTATTTTACAGATGGTAGAAAATGGTTTGGCCTACACATCGGCGATGGTTACAGTGATATTGATGATTTACCATTTGATATGGAAGTTAAAGAATCTGTAGTTACTGAAGCTAAATTTGTTAAAGAGTTTGATAAGGCGGTTTTAGATGCTACAACAGAAGATGATGTATTAAAGGTATATCCTAATGCTGAATTCTTTGTTGGCAAACTTACACACTTCTTTGGAGAACTAGAACCAAACTTATTCTTTAAAGCTTACTATGCTAAATACTATAAACAAGATACAGGTAATAAAATTGATGGTGACTTTAAAATCACTTCAATTTACTCTGAAAAAGGAAGCAACAATGTTCATTTATATAATGAATCAGTAGTTAATGAAGGTCGTTCAATTTCTAAAATTCAAAAAGAATGGTCAGATATTACTACTAAAATGGTACAAAAGGTAAGCGAATGGAAAGCAGCTGAAGGTGATAGAAAAGCTGAATTATTAGAAGAACTTAAAGGTTTAACTAAACAAAAACAAGAATTAGAAAAAGAATTGGACACTAAGGTTGCAGGCAAAGACAAAGATGTTCAATTGGCAATATCAGAGGATCATTCAGACAATCCAAACGATAAATACGAAGTTAGACCATGCGACGAAGAAGGAACTCCTTGGGCAGTATGGGAAGGTGATGTTAGAGTAGAATGTTTTGCAACTGAAGAAGAAGCACATGCATTTGCAGATAAACAAAATCAAGAACAAGAATTAGAAGAAGGTAATGCATTTGGTGCAGCAAGAGCGGAAGCAATTGCTAAAGGCAAGAAAGAATTTAAAGTAGACGGAGAAACTTTTAAAGTTGAAGACGTCGATGCTGAAGATAAAGAGAATGCAGAAGAATTTGTAGAGGAATCTAAAATAACATTAGACTCTTTAGTAGAAATGTTTACAGAAAAAGAAACAGTTACTGAGGATTTACGATCAGATGTTAAAAAATTTATTAAACAAAATAACAAGGAATTAGATGAATTAGCAGATCAAGATCAATGGGATTTAATGTATCAAAAGTTATACGATGAATTCGAAGTTGAAGCTGATTCAACCAAAGGTAAAGATTTATTAAAGACATTTCAGTTTATATACTAATAAATTGTACTTTTTTTAAAAATAATTAAGCCCGCATTTTTTTATGTGGGCTTTTTTTTGTATATTAGTAAGATAATAAAATAAAAAATATGTTATACACTTATTCTAAGAAGGAACTTAATTTTAAGAAAATTAAAACTTCAAAACTATTAAAAGTATTGCTAGGGCTTGCCATATTTGCAACTCTTGGTTTTACATTAGCAATTAATAATGCAACTGACACTGCATTTGAGACCGAACTTGAAGGTATGCCGTATGAAGAAAAGGTCATTATCATCAACGAAATTGAAAAAGACGCCTTTAGTCAAGAGGCCTTAGTTGAAGAACTTAAACGCTTAAACATCAAGTTTCCTCATATCGTTCTCGCTCAGGCAATGATCGAGAGCGGCCATTTTCAATCAAACATTTTTATGGCCAACAACAACCTATTTGGTATGAAACAGGCTCGCCAGAGATGTACTACTGCCAAAGGTACAAATCTAAATCATGCGTATTATGATAATTGGAAAGAGTCCGTAATGGACTACGCTTTGTTTCAAAGTGCATATCTTAGAAAGTTAAAAACTGAGGCACAATATTTAAAGTATTTGGATCGTAATTATGCTGAAGCTCAAAATTATGATAAGGCTATAAATAATATGATTGAATCACATAATCTAAAAGATCTTTTTAAAGAAGATATATAATAAAAAACAAATTAATGATGAAACACATTAAATTATTTGAATCTTTCGTAAACGAAGGTTATTCTAAATCAGATCTTAAGAAATTAAATAAATTTGCAGAAGAAGTTGCAGATGAAATATCTTGGGAATACGAAGATCAATTTTTAAGCGGAGATCTTGATGAAGATGAATATGATCACAACGCAATGTATGATTATATTGTAGATTGGGGAGAAACTAATGACTTGACTGTTAAAGAAGTTATGGCTGAATTTGACTGGGAATCATTAACTTTTGAATTAGGACTAAGATAGAAACAATAAAACAAAACACTTAAAATCAATTATGAAACACACAAAAATGTTTGAAGACTTTATAAACGAGTGTGAATGCAGAGGCAATTGCACATGTGGATCTTCTAAAAAACAACCTATTGTAGAAGCGAACGCTGACGGTACTATTTCAGATGACGAAGATGAGAGAAGAGATGAATTACTTAAAAGAGTAAAAGAGCAAATGGAAGAACTTTTAGCTTCAGCAGAATTCGATGCTAAAGACATCGGAGGTTCTTTTAGATCTCCTGGTATTATGCACGATATTAGAAAAGAACTTGAAAAACAAATCAAAAGATTCAAATAAGATTATGAAACCTGTAAAACTATTCGATGATTATCTAAATATGGCAGCTGCCGCTCAAAATATGTCAAGAGAGCAATACACTGCAACATATCTCAGTGAAGATAAAACTAATGATATTATTAACGAATGGGGTTCTTCAGATCAAAACATTATGAATCAACAAATTCATAAAGATGCCGGTAGCCCTAAGAAAATGCCATCACCATTTGATAGAAAATTAAGAGCTGCAGCAGAAGATGCAGTTGATTGGCACTGGGATGATTGGCCAGAATATAAAAGAGACAGAGATGGTTTAATTGATAATGCAGTTAGAAGTTATTTGAGATCTTACTTTCCTAAAGATTGGGCAACCATGGTTAGAATGTTCGAGCCAATGGAATCAATTCAAGTTACTGAGCAAGATAGAAATACTTTAGGTGAATTAAATGATATGACCTTAGGTCAACTAGAAAGAATTGAAGACTATGCTGAGATGATCTCAGATCGTATGGAAGCAGGTCAACAATTAGATTCTTGGATGTTCTCTCAAATTACAGTTGCGTTAGATAATTTAAATACAGTTCACGATGCAATGGACGCAGAAGACGGAATTAAAGAGTCTCAAGTTAATGAGAAGATAAAACTTATTATGAGGAATATCTTAACTAAAATGATTCCTGCTGCATTCGGTCCATCTACTAACCCAAAAATGAGAGAGGAAATCAAAGATGCTGTTAAAACAGCAATAGAACCTATCTTAATGAAATATGACTATATTATAGAATCTAAAGAGTCTGAAGCTTTAGCAAAAGAAATAGATAAAGCAATGATTAAAATAGATGACTCGATGTCATATGAAGATTTTGCTGATGCTGTAGCCACTATCTTGAGAGATGAATATGGTTCACATAACTATACAAAATTTTTAAAGGCACTAAAAGATAAACTATAGAATTTAATAAAATAAATCAACTACAGTTTAAGATACTAATCAATATGGAAGGAGACAGTCGTGAGCATATTAAAACACTTCAGCAAAAGAAATCTGGCAACATGGAGCATGATGATAGCTCTATTTTTCAACCCTCTTGGGTTCGACGCAATCCAGTATTGGTTGATAGAGACGACTGGAAGCCTTTGGTCCGCCAATTTCGCTATGTATTCTATTGCGGGATTATTCTTTGGACTATCTATTTTATTTCGATGGCTCTCTCGTAAATCTACTGAAACATTAGAAGATAATTAGATATAACTTATAAACATATATGTTATTAATATCAAATAAGGGTAATATAGAAGGTGAAAATATAGATTTAGAAAACACACCAGACTATATAGAATCTGCTATAAATCAAGGATATAATGTAAAAATAGATCTCAAATACGAGAAAGATAAATTGTATTTGGGAGAAAATACCTCAGATGTAGAGGTCGAATGGTCTTGGCTTTTAAAGTGGTCAGATTATTTATGGATCAATTGTAGAGATACAAAAACTCTTTCTTTTTTTCTAGAAAACGGAAAATCATTTAATTTTTTTTATAATGTATTAGATACTGTGTCTATGACTTCTAAGGGTTTTGCATGGTCAATTGAAAATCCACACCCAGAAGGTACAATAGTTTATGATATCGATAATGATTTAAATCCTATAAATGTTTTAGGAGTGTGTTCTAATTGGGTTTCTAAATGGTCTAAACAGATTGCCATATGCTTTTATGGTGATACTGGTTTACCTAAAAAAGAAATTTTAGACAATCATAAAGAAAAATTAATAAAGCCATTAGAATCGTTGGGTTACTACTTAGAGTATTACGGTTCTAAAGTATTGGATCTAAATGAGAATGATTATAAATATAACGAGATATATAATTTTAAAGGATTACGATCACATGTATCTAATAGTGATAAAAATGTTGAAGAATTAGAAATACAACATATCACATCTATATATGAAATGATTGGATCACATCCATATGAAACTGCGTTTTTTATTAGATGGGATCAAGAATTAATAGAATCAGAAATCCAAGAGCATATAAAAACAATTTTATAAAATATGGAAATTAAAAAAACATTTGAATCATTTATTAATGAGACATCTAGACGTAAAGTACATAAAGCAGCAAAGCAGGGAAGTTATCCAGCAGTTGTTGTAGTTGTACAAGATGGTAAAGTTATTCATCAAGAACCAGTAAGTTCTCCACAGGTTGCTCCTGCTACATTTAATGTAATGCAAGAGAAATACCCTAAAGCTGTATTACATTTAGAAGATAAAACAGGTAAGAGATTATTTAGTGAATCTATTATTACCGAAGCTCGTGCAGTAAAAAGATTTGATAAAAAACTTATCGATGATAAATTTCAAGTTCACCAAGAAGGTGCAATAAGAACAATCTATAAAGGAGTCACTGGTAATGTTGACATGGAAGTCTCTGAAAAATGGATTGAAATGAAAGGTCTTAGAAATCTTCCTGAGGATTATAGAGGGCAACACCTTGGCATATTCTTTGAACTAAAAAGGAACTTATATCTTTGGGCAACAGATATGGAAGATGCACAAACTGGTCGCCCAGCTAGAGATTCGAGCCGTAACCCATTCTTTAATATTATGGCAATCTTTACAATGGACGGTGATGAAATTCTTACATTATGGGAAAGACCATCGAACTTTTCAATAGCAACATATGGTGGTTCAGGTGTTGGATTCCAATATGAATCAGTAGTTACTGAGGAAATAAGCCCAAATGCTGGTTCAAAAATAATAGTTGATAAATTAATTGCTGCAAATCTAATTGATAAAAAGAAAGAAAATAAAGTAATTGAATTGCTTGCATATTTTATTGCAAGAGGCATGCATGAAACTTCAAGACCAGAGCTAGGCGCTTCGAGACTAGTTGATAAATTAATTGCTACTAAAAATCTGAATAAAAAAGATGAAGAACAATCGATTGATTTAATAGCAGCTCTCATCTCAGATGGTGCATTTGAATCAGTAGTTACTGAAAGCTTTGTAGCATACACAGAAAATTCAAAAGGAGAATACGAAGTAGTTAAGATACTTAAAGATCAAAGAGCAGCTAAAGCCTGGCGTAAGAAGAACGCATATCTTTTAGATGATGATTCTGTTGATGTAAAATCAATTGGTACTACTCCTAAAAAAGATTGGGATAAAACACATCCTGAGCTTGCTACAGAATCTGCAGTTAACGAAGCTGTTTCAAGAGCTACTAAAATATATCAAATCGCAACACCAGCTCCAAAGGCAATGTTAGTTGAAGAATTAGAGGAATTATTTGGTGATGATTATAGACATATTGTTACAGAATTTGATGATGACGAAGGATATGAATCAGTATTAGTATTTAATCTTTCAAAGAAAGATATTCTAAGAATACAAAATGAGATTGGAGATGTTTTAATCTGGGAATACTCTATTAAAAAGGGAAAAGAGATTAGCGAATCAGTATTTACTGAATCTGTAGATATGGATTATTTAGATAATGCAAAGGAACAACTGTCAAATCCACATAATATATTAGATATAACTTATGATAAAACCAGAAGTGGTGATAAGTTTGTTAGATTTGATTATGAAAATAAATATGTTCCTGGTAAAATGTTAGATTCAGGTCCTCATTTTGTTAAAGTATTTTATGATAATAATAAAGACTTAAATAAAATTAGTAAAGAACTTAATATAGATCTTAAAGAATCTGTTACTGAAAGCGTATTTAGTTTTAAAACTGATAATATAGAACAATTGCATTTTGAAACAGATCCTAAAACTGCTGAAGAAATGAAAATCGAACTTGGTAAAATGCAAGGTGAATTTTCTAAAAGAAAGCAAATTGAAAGCGGTGAATACTCTTTAAGAAGATTTAGAAAAGAGATTGGATATGGTAACGGTAAAGACGTTGGTGTATTTATTCCAGGTTCTTATGATGCAGCTGTTTCAAAATTAGGAGATGGGCCACATAAAAAAGCGGTTAAAGCTGTTAAATGGAATCAAAAGAAATATGACCAGTGGGTTGAAGATATGGCATCAAACGATGGCTGGAAGAACGCATTCGATATGGCACAAAACGCTAAAAACGAACCAGGTCTATTACAATGGGCTAAGAAAGAGTTTAGAGGTGAAGATGTAATGCAAAGAATTCAATGGGATATTGAAGCATTAGCTGAAAGCTACAATGACGATGATATCAATATGGTATATGGTTTTTATGGTACTGTAACTGATAATTCAAATGAAAAGAACGCTAAAAAACTATTCGATCAGGGTATTAAAGATCTCAAAAAGAAATACAGATTAACTGAAGAAGAAGCGCTTGAAGTTCTTAATTCTAAGATGGGTCGTAAGGCTGCAGATCAAATTTATGATGGTCAAGCTAAAACGGCGGTTGAAGGATTAGAAACATATTATGGTAAAACCTTACATAAAGAATTAGCAGAAATACAAAAAAGTATGGTTTTTGATTCAACAGTTACTGAAGCTAAGGCTTTTAATAGAGCTGAAGTTATGGATTTCTTAGAAAATCATTTAAAATTTGTTAGAACTTCAGAAGAATTTGATGGAGTAGAAGGTGGTATTTGGACTAGCGCTGAAAATGGAGAAACCATGGGAAGTTCTCTTATATTTGATTACTATTCTACTAGCTCTAAATATGAGTTCGGTGTCTTAAATAAATTTGCTAAAAAATTAAGTAAAATGGGTTGGTATTGTGAATACTACGATCCAGGAACTGTTATGATTTGGCCTATTTAATAAAAGCCCCTTAAATAAAACATAAAAGAGGTACTTTTTCTAAAGGTACCTCTTTTTTATTATGATATATAGAATATAAATAAGTTTAAAATTATATGAAATACGTAAAATTATTCGAAGAATTTGTACAAGAAGGCGTTTATGATCCAGGAATTCTTAAAGCATTTTTTATGGCAGGTGGACCAGGATCTGGTAAATCTTATGTAGCAACTGAAATATTTGATTTTCCAAAGGGAGCAGTTAGTTCAGTATCTTATGCTACTGGTTTAAAACTTGTAAATAACGACAACGCTTTTGAAAAAGGCCTTAAAGATGCGGGTTATAGCCCATCTGATTTAGCAAAATTAGCAAAAGATCCTGAAGAGTGGTCAAAGGTAATGGCAATTAGAGATAAGGCTAAAAATACCACTAGAAGAATGCAAAATAATTATATTGGCGGTAGATTAGGTCAAGTAATCGATGGAACTGGTAAAAATTATGATAAAATTAGAGGACATAGACAATTGTATATTGACCTTGGTTATGACACATATATGGTTTTTGTGAATACTTCTTTAGAAATTGCACTAGAAAGAAATCAAATGAGAGAACGTAAACTTGAAGATTCAATGGTTGAACAAATGTGGAAAGAGGTTCAAGATAATTTAGGTAAATTCCAAAAATTATTTGGTGCAGATAGAATGTTAATCGTTGATAATTCTGAATACGGAGGAGATGTATTAACACAAGTAGAAAAACAAATTTCTAAACATATTAATAAACCGGTCAAAAATCCACTGGGTAAAAGATGGATCAACGATCAATTAAAATCAAAAAAACAATAGACTAAAATGTCAGATAAAACCAACAGTGAACTAATAAAAGAACTATTAGAAGCATTTACTTCATTAAAAACAAAAATGGAAGATCCAAGTTATGTTCAATTAGAAGGTTCTATTAAACAACTTATCGATAATCAAAACGATATGAAATCTGATATGTCTGAATTAAAAAGTAAATTATTAAATCCATTTGATGGTGCTATAGTTGAAATTAGAAAAAACACAGAATTTAGACATGCTTGGGAGAAACAAGAAAAAGATATGGTTAAATTACAAGAAGAGCATAGAGATTTAGTAAAATGGAAAGGTAATTTCACTAAAATATTTTGGACAATATTTACAACAACAATCGGTGTTCTTGCATTTCTCATAACAAATATATTAAATAAATAATGATATTTGATAGAATTTCTCTAGTTGAAGCATATAAAACTCTTAAATACGTTGATGATAACGATGGTAAAGTTACTGAAATTCTATTTAATAGAAATGCATATTATGGTACAAAAACAGTAATTAGATTTTCTTCTTTACAAGAATTAAAAAATCACATTACTGTAAGCTATCCATATTATCACTTTGATCCAAATTGTGATTGTGGCACAGGTCAAGAAAGTATTTATAGATTATTATCGTTCAGCGTTAATATTAAAGACCCTATAACTCAAGTTGAATCTAAATATGCGATATTTGTCAATAATATAAGAAAAGAGTTAGAATCTGCTAAAAAAGATCAACTGAATAATATGAGTGTTAAGAAGCTTCAAGAATTATTTAAAGGTAATACTAGGCTTGATTTTCTTAAAGCAAATTATATGTGTGAAAGCTATATCCAAAGGCAAGGTAGTTATGTAAATCCATGCGATTATATAGAGATTGTTTCCAATGATTTTTACAAAGAATTAATATTTGATCATTATTATTCAACTAGAAGATATGATATTTAAGATAAGATAATATAAAATTGAATATATAAAAAAAAGAAAAACCTCAACATGCATAATGGCAAGATAGAAAATTATAACTTTGTACATGGTTTACATCGCAATATGATCACTGGGAAGTGGTTTCCATTGCATCCACATCAATTAGGAAGAGCCCTTACGCATGATGAAATGGACTATAACTTGTTATATTCACAACAAACTATAGCAGGTTGGAGAATATTTGGTCAAAACGAAGATTTAACATTAAGTGATAACGAATTGACTAAGTCTTTAATATTCTGGAAGATTAGTGAAAATGATATAGATTATGACAGATATGTATCGGACGGTTATTCTATTGGCCAATATATATGGATTACACCTTTATTTGATTGTGATGATTTTATTATTTTATCTGAATCATCTAGTGATACTACATTAGATTTTTGTGAAAGTTTTACAATTCAATTAGTCTCTACAACAGACGCTATAGATGCGTGTGCGAGTTTTGGTATAACTAGTGAAGGTGCAACACTTGCAATATATGCAACACCAGAGCCTACAGCAACAGCAACGCCAGAACCGACTGCAACTGAAGTACCTCCAACAGCAACGCCAGAACCAACAGCGACTGCAACGCCAGAACCAACAGCGACTGCAACGCCAGAACCAACAGCGACTGCAGTTCCAACTCCAACTCCAACTGCGACTCCGGAGTGGAATAATCTAGTAATGTCAGGTGGATTCTCTTTTAATGGTCTACTGACCGGTTCACATTGGCAAACGGCTAATAATGGAGGTAGTTATGATAATGTACCTGGAAGTCAAATTGGATTCTCATTTGGTCAGACCTTAACTGACGGATTATTAGATACTACTCTAATTCAAAACTTATTAGATGATGCATATTATTTTGAACAAGATCCATCGATAAGCACATGGCCACAACTCATAGCTCATCCTTATGGTGGAGCTACTTACTTTGGGCCAGGCATTGGACAGGTTCAAGTAGGTCAGCAGTTATATGATGGTAACACAACAAATCCATGGACCCAAGATCCAGAATCGCGCTACGAAGCAGGTGCTGCTCAAGTTTCTTTAATTGACGGAGGTGTACAAGTGAATAATGGTCCGGACATGGTTACTGAAAACCAAGAATGGCAACAGAATGGTGGTACGATAAGAGTAATTGCATGGGATGATAATGGTATAGTAACAGACGTACAAGACTTTACGGTGCCAACATCAACGCCAGAACCTACAGCGACTGAAGTGCCTCCAACGGCAACTCCAGTTCCACCGACTGCAACGCCAGAACCTACAGCGACTGAAGTGCCTCCAACGGCAACTCCAGAACCTACAGTGGTTGTAGATCCATTTGAGGGTTATTATACATATTATATGACAACGCCTATTGAGAAGTTGCCATATCCTAATAATCAAAGTGCTCAAGATTTATATTGTGCTCCAGGGGAAACTATTACAACTGCTGTGAAACATATAAGTGGTGATGTACTTAATATGGGCGACGCTGCATTTTTTAACTTAGACGGCACACCATATACATTACCAAACACGAACACTGGTATTACATTCCACGTTTTAATATTTAGAGCTGATAAATATGCAGATAGAGGCTATGATATAGGTTCAAATACAACCGAACTAGATCTTCGTAGAAGCGGTGGACAGTATGGTGGACATTTAATG
>Ga0222718_10004554_pt1 | contig 11476 bp, 12 predicted proteins | sample C33_27DmetaG_FD_165045 | JGI IMG/M metagenome (GOLD analysis project Ga0222718, IMG submission 165045) | Estuarine water microbial communities from San Francisco Bay, California, United States - C33_27D | ecosystem: Environmental > Aquatic > Marine > Unclassified | place: USA: California... | reverse complement strand
GCTTCAGGCGGTCCGGCGCGCACCGAGAACGCCGTTGGAATTCAGCCGGACCGGTGGGGGAGGGTCCGCAACCGTTCCGGAAGCTTGGGGGAGGAGGGTCCCGGCGGCAGAGTCGACGAACACATGGGCCCAGGTGTCGATCTCGATGACTCGCGACGTGCTCACGCCGGGGCGGCCGATACGTGCTGAATAGTGTCCGAAGTGGTCGTGGTTACCCGGGCATACATTGACGGGCACGTCGAATCGAGAGAACGCCTCAGCCGCTTTTCGGTACTCATCGGTGAAGCCGTTGTCGGCGATGTCGCCGGTCACGACGACCATGTGAGGGTCGTGGTTTGCTGCGATGTGGGTGAACACCGCATCGAAGGCTGCATCGGTGTCGTATGCGCCCTCACCGCCCTCGGCGAGCGCATCGTCTTTCAGGAAGTGGGTATCGGAGAGTTGGACGATACGGAATGGTGATTGCATGGGTAGACGCTGTCGCAGGTCGACGCCGGACGCAACCGTTTGTGCCCGCCACAGGAAAGTGTCGGGCTGACAGAAGGCGTCGTGGGTCGTATCGTCCGCCTAGGTGAAATCAGCGTTGATGCACGGTCCGACCGTCAACCCACACCTGGCGGATGTCAGAAGTCTGGGCGAGGCGAACGACCTTTTCGAACAGCCGCTCATCATCGTCAAGCTCGGCGTGGCGGCGAATGACACCGTGGCGGTGGTCGAGGTCGATCGCCACCGCATCGAATCGTCGGCCCGGCTCGAGGACGCCGAGAGGAAGGCCGAGGGCTTCAGCACCGCCGGCGGTGGCAAGCCAGAACGCGGTCGTGGTGTCGATCGATGCGTCGGGGGCGCCGCGCGCAACACTCGGAAGTCCGGCATGAACGCCGTCGCGACGCAGGCGGCTCATCGTGACTGCCTCGTGGCACTGCTGGAGGACTCCAGGCCGAACACCGGCTCCGATGTCTGTCCCCAAACCGACCCGTACACCGGCAGTGAGCAACTCGGGGAGGGGAAGGACGGCGTTGGCGAAATAAGCGTTGCTGACCGGGCAGTGGCCGATCACGGCACCGCGCGCGGCGATGAGTGAGATGTCGGCGTCGGTCACGTGGTTGCCGTGAGCGAGCACGGTGTGGTCTCGCAGCAGACCGAAATCGTCGAGGGCGCTCGTGTCGGTGGTGCCGAACCGCTCGAGGGCGTGGGTGTGGTGCCAGTCCGACTCGGAGCAGTGCGTCTGAATCCGTACACCGGTGTCCTCGGCGAGCGTTCCGAGACCGATCAGCAGTTCGTCGGTGCAGGCCGGAAGGAAGCGGGGCGTGATGATCGGCATGACGAGGCCACGATCGGCGTCGGCGGCGCGGATGGCTTCGATCGAGCGAGCAGACGCCGTCAAGCCAGATGCGGCATCGGCATCTCGATACCACTCCGGCGTTGCGTCGGGATGATCCATCGCCACTCGGCCGACGAAGGCGCGCTGCCCGGCCTCGGCGCATGTTTCGGCCAAGACGAGCGTTGCCGCCTCGTGCACACTCGCGAAATAGACCGCCGTCGTGGTGCCGTGGGCAAGAAGCGTGGTGACCAGATCGCGATAGACGACGCCGGCCATCGCCGTGTCGGCGAACCGCGCCTCGAGCGGGAAGGTGTAGGTCTGCAGCCAATCCTGCACCGGCAGGTCAAGCGCAGTTCCGAGCTGCTGCCATTGGGGTGCGTGGATGTGAAGATCGATCAGGCCGGGAACGAGGACCGTTTCGCTGCCGAGGTCGAGATGGTTGCGTGACCGGGCCCGCAGGTCTGCTGCTGCGTCTCCGTCGGCGGGTGCAACCGCCGCGATCTGGCCATCGACGACGGCGATGACAACACGGTCGCGCTCAAGCGTCGACGGATTCGGAGTCTGGTAGCGGATCGCTTCGACCGTGAAGTCACTCACGAGTCGGCGTCGGCCTGGTCACTCTCAAGATGGCCACGTCGGTGCCCGCCGGTCCAGTCCTCGAATGTGGGCTCGTCTCCAAGTGCGCCGGTGATCCGCAGCTGGGGGACTTCACGCAGGCTCCGCTTCATCTCGGCAAACCCGGGAAACGCCGCCAGTGCGGTGACTGCGTTCCACAGGGGAACCGCCTCGTCGGGGCTGGGAATGCGGCTGATGACTGGACCGAAGAAGGACAACGCGGTGCCGTCAGGTCGGTTGAACGTGATGATCGGAGTGCCGACATCGCGGCCGGTTCGCTCGAGCGCCAGTTCGGTTTCCGCATTGAGCTCTGCATCCCGTGACAAGTCGTCGAGCGCGTCGGCGAACCGCTCGTCGACGCCGGCGGCTGCCAGCACAGCGCGGGCGTGTGCCTTCGACGACAGGGCAGCATGGACCTCGTGGCGGTCTTCGTGCGCTGCGTCCCAGTAGCTCTCGCCGTAGGCCTTCACCAGGGAGGCCATGGCATCGCGACCGAGCTCGGATCGCACGGCAGCAGCGACTCGCAAGAAGCGGAGGCCGGCCGTGTGGCCGTGCTCGTACGCGGGTGGAAACTCGGTGGCGTAGTTCTTCTCTTTGTTGAGGAGTCGTAGCGAGATGAATCGCCAGTCGACCGTCATGCCGGTCTTCGCAGCGACTTCCTCGACCCACCGAGACGTGATCCAGGCGAACGGGCACACCGGATCCCAGAAGAATTCGATGTCGTAGGCGATGTCGTCGTCGGTTCTCATGCAGAGATCAATCCTCGTGGTCGTTCACTGTTCCGCAGCATCGTGAGGCAACGAACCCCGAGCGGCACGAAGGTAGCCGTACGGCGTTGCGGGAGCGAAGTTACTCACCCGGCTGGTGTACACGTCCGCGTACTTCTCGACCTGTCGGGCGAACAGGCTCTTGTCGATACCGGCCCGCATCAGCGGACCCCAGTTGGTATTGCCCTGAACGGCAGCCGATCGGGCGAGTGGCGCAATTGCATCGTCGATGGCGGAAACCTGGCGGGCGATGGCCTCGATCTCGGCATCGACCGCGTCATGGTTCGCCCCGTCGACCACCAGGTGTCGGCGCTGCAAACGCAACGTCGCATGCCGCTGTTCAAGGTTGATCTTGGTGGCCATACCTGCACGGAGATGGTGTTCGTCGTCGGCGAACTCTGCCGCTGCGCGGACTTCGGCCTCGATCTCGCGGGCGATCAGCGCCGTACGCCACCGAAGCACGTCCTTGGTGACGTGAACGTCGCCGAAGAGATGGTCACCCACATAGAGGAACTGGCTGGCTTCGTGTCCCAGGGCCCGCTCGACCATTCGGGCGTTGCCGCCGTGGTAGACCTCGCCCGCTTCGAGTGGCCCGAAGTGCGGTTCGAGATGACCGGCGGCTTCGTCGACGAGCCGATAGATCGGTCCTTGCTCCTCGAAGAATCGTGGCTTGGCCGCCGCCACGATGACGATGTCGAACAGGTCGCGCCAGGTCTGGCCGGAACCCATGTCGTTGTCGAAGCACCAACTCATCATCTTCTGCGTGTACCACCACTCCGAATTGGTCACGAGGAGCAGTTGCTTGCCGGCGAGACGTTGATCGTGGAGCGTGTTGATCAGACCCGGATCTCGGTCGACGAAGCGCTCTGGATCGTCGACGATCTGTTGCTTGAGCGCTCCTTCGAGGTGTGCCACGCCGAGCGCCTGGTCGATGGCTCGATACAGCGCGACGTACGAGTGGACACCGGGAAGGGGGGTCCGGTCGTGAATCTCGACGAGCTGGGTCCACAGCGACGCGCGGCTCAGCTCGAACAACGTGTTCATGAACTCGAAGCGGTCGTCGCGAAGCTCGATGACAGTGCCGTCGTAGCTGGTCCGCTGCTCGTCGAACGACAACACGTCCGACCCGTGCTGAGCGCGAACGACGTAGCCGAATCGGGTCGCCTTCACCAGGTTGCCGAGGTCGAGGTCGAAGGTCAGGCCCAGTGTGAACGCGTCGGGGTCGAACTCGAGGTCGTCGACGGGCCACCCCTCGGCGTGAAGGTGGGCCCGTGCGTGTTCGAACGCTGCTCGTTCCCACTCATCGACGCGGTAGTGAATGAGCGTGTAGTCCATGTCGTAGCCGATGGCCCGCACGCCGCGGAGATTGAGTGTCCGGTTGCAGAACAGACCGCGTTCGGGGGGCAGCGCAGGGGTCACGGTTCGATCATCGCATCTTGAAGGAACGACGGACGGGTTCGATCGCATCGACATAGTCAGCGAGCCGGGCAGCAACCTCCATTGGGGCCTCGGGGTCGTCGGGTTCGGGCGGATCCCACACCTCCGAGATCCGAGTCCACTCGTGCATTCCGATGAACGGCCCAGCTTCGGCTTGGGTGCCGAGTCGCTGGCGCCAGCTCGCCTCCTCGGTGAGGAGTGCGGCCAGTACTGCCTCGTTGCGGGACGGATCGCGGTGTTCGGCGTGGAAGCCGATCTCGCATGAGACGCCACCGTCAACGCGGATCAGCTGCGCTTCGTAGTGCTCCTTGACGCTGCGGCCGTCGGTGGTGTCGAACCACACTTTCAGCCCCCGCCCATGAGCCGACGCATGCAGGGCGCCGTGTGCGTCGTCGACGAAGCCCTCGAACGCGTCGAGTACCTGGTCGAAGAAGCGGTTTTGCATGGTGGTGATCAGTGGATCTGGCCTGTTGCCGAACGTGGGTGGATACGGGTGACCAGGCGCCCTTCGGCCACCATGGCGGCCCGGAACTCGTCCCAATCGGGGTGCTCGTCACCGGTCACGGCTCGGTAGAGGCGGGCGAGATCGTCGACAACCGCGTCGTCGGGTGCCGACGCAACTGCAGAGAGTTCGGCTTCCGCATCGATCGATGCGTAGCTCCAGCTGCCCGGATCGGTGATGTGGAAGACGACCCGCGGGTCGCGCCGCATGTTGTGAGTCTTGGCTCGGCTCTTGGTCAGCGAGATACAGATCGTGCCGTCGAGCAAGGCGTACACCACATCGGAGGACTGGGCACGACCGTCACGGCGAAGCGTGACAAGCACGCCGTGGGTACGAGTCGATGCCCAGTCGAGGGTGCGGTGTATGTCCATGGTGCAGGTCTAGCACCGGTGGCACGTTCGGCCATCGGTCGAAGCAAGTCGCGGTGGTTGCCGCGTCACGGTTCGTTCGCGTCCCGATGGCGGGCCGGTCCGGCATGATTGGACGATGGCTGCTCAAGATCCGACGAAGCCCAAACGACGCTGGGGCACGACGGTTCGCCATCTGACTGATGACCCCGATGCAGCGGTCGAACTCGCAGCACGCCTCGATGTCGACACCATCGGCCATCTTGGTGCTGCGCTTCGCGACGAGATGCGCCGCAGGGCCATCTCTTCGGGTGATCACGACGCCATGATCGGCGAGGCGTTTGAGCACGCGTTCGGTCGCGACGGTCTCGGTAGCCCGCCGTGGATCGAAGGACAGGTCATCATCTGTCCGGGCTCGATCGTGGCGAAGAACAAGTCGAGCCATCGGTGTCGTTTCGTCAGTGTCGACGACGTGTGGATCTGGGACTCGATCGACCTCGTTCGTGAAGAGAAACGCTCACATCCGGGCCGCGAGGAAGGCTTCAAGGCCGTTGCGCTCGTGCCGGTGATCGAGGGCATGTTGCTCGACCTTGTCACCGGACGAGCTCGTGCGGGCCAGCACTCGGTTGAGCATGTCGTGTCGTACGAGGTGCGTTCGGGCGACCTCGTCGAGGTGAGTCAGCGCACCGTCAGCGCCCGCGATGCGAGGTGAGGTCACGGCATCGACGTGAAACCGCACGTGCGTTGTGATCGACGCGGTCACGCATCGAGAACCGCAGTGATGATCTCGATGACGGCGGTCCCGTAGCGCTCAACCTTCACTGGCCCGATGCCGGAGATGTTGAGTAGGTCGTCGTGGTTGAGAGGCCGACGGTCAGCGATGGCGTAGAGGGTGGTGTCGTTGAAGACGACGTAGGCCGGTAACCCGGCGGCCTTCGCCGTCTCGCTGCGCCAAGCGCGTAGACGCTCGCGGATCTGGGCTTCCTCGATCGAGGTGGCCTCCGGCACCGAGCGGGTTGGCTTGCCGGGGCCACCGGTGCGCTTCGGCTGGATCGAACCGGCGGGATTCGGTGTGTTCGGGTCCGGTGCCTCGGTCAACTGGGCGACAAACGGTGATGTGGGCGTGCCACTGACCACGAGGGTCCGCTCGGAGGAACGAGTGATGGCGACATGAAAGACGCGCCGTTCCTCTTCGACATCGGATGCAAGACGGTGGGGCATCAGGCCGGCGGTGGCCTCATGGACGATCACGTGGGGCCACTCGCGGCCCTTGACCCGGTGGATGGTTGACAACCGCACACCTTTCCAGTCAGGGGTCACTGTGGTCAGTCGCTCGGCCAACCACGTGGGGAACGCGCTGGGGTCGGGCTGGTGTCGGGCGACGGCGAGTAGGGCGGCGAGGTCGTCGCCGTGGGCCGAGCGATCGACCGATCGTCGGCTGGCGTCGAGGCGCTGGTCGAGGGCTCGACCGAGGCCGACTTCGTCGCGAATCGCAACGAGAAGCATCTCGGTGTCGGCATCGTCGGCGAGATCGCGGATTTGTTGGAGGTCGGCAGCGAAGTCGGCGATCTTGTTCTGGTCGCGGGCCTCGTTGAGACGCGATGCGAGGTCGACAATCTCGCGAATCGAGCTTTTCTCGCCGACCCAAGACGTGATGTTGCGCCGAAGACCCCGTGGCGGGCGTCGGATCGCAGTCTCGAGTGCGTCGCCCGGCAGCGCCCGGCTCGGTGCGGTGGCGAGGCGCAGCCATGCGAGGGCTCCGGCGATGCCGGTGCGGTCGAGGAACTGGACATCGATCGGTGCCGTGGTCGCAACGCCTGCCGCGTCGAGCCCGAGCATGGGACCGAGCAAGGTGGCGTTCACTCGGGCGAGGACCGCGATGTCGGTGGGCCGGACCCCCTGATCGATCAGCGTCAGTACGTGCCCAACGGTGACCGAGCTCGGATCAGGGCTGCTGCGGTGCTCGAGTGCCATGCGGTCCCGGTCGCGGTTTGGCGCGGCTCGAATCGTCTTCGCGAGACGCCTGCGGTTGTGTTGCAGGAGTGTCGACGCGCCGCCGACCACCGCCGGCGCGCAGCGATAGTTGACGTGGAGATCGTATGAACCGGATCCGGGGAAGAGATCGGTGAAGTCGATGAGCCAGGCCGGTGATGCGCCGGCATAGCCGTAGATGGTCTGGTCGTCGTCACCCACTCCGAACACGTTTGCTTCGGGCCCGGCGAGGAGACGGATCAGTAGTACGTGGGCAGGCGTTAGATCTTGGAACTCGTCGACGAGCACGATCTGACAGACCGCTCGTGCGGTGCTGCGTGCGGTGGGATCGGTGAGCAGCACCTCGATCGCAGCGAGAATTTGTTCGTCAAAGTCGAGTGCACCGGCGTGGGCGAGGCGGTCGCGGTACTGCTGGGCGACAGAGGGGAAGTCACGAATGTCGCCACCGAACTCGGTCTCGACGTTGGCGGGATCTCGCAGCCCGAGTCGGGTGGCGGTGAGCGCTTCGATCCACACTGCCAGCGGGTCGGCCATGGCTTGCCGGCGCCCCGGCACGAGATCGTCGAGGATGCGACGGACCCGACGTTCGTCGATGACGTCGGACCCCCGCCGACTCAGCGGTGGCCGGAACGGCGCTCGTCCCGCCACGATGGCAAGAGCGAGGCTGTTGAGGGTGCGGATCTCGAGACCGGGCAGATCGCTCGTTCGCGTTTGCATCTCTTCACGGGCTCGGACGTTAAATGCGACGAGGCAGATGGCGCGTGGATCGACCCCCCGGTCGCGAATCAGGTGACGGGCCCGCTCCGTGAGGACGCGAGTCTTGCCGGACCCGGCGGGCGCAATGATTCGTGCACCTGCCCCCGAATGGGCGACCGCAGCGAGTTGGTCCGGGGCGAGGTCGGCGCCCGGTTCGGCAAGCCGGAGGGGGGTGAGCGATCCGCATCGGAGGTTTGAGGCCGGCACGACAGATGCGCCGCCGATCGCTCCGAACCAGTGCAGCGGACCGCCGTCGCACCACACAGGCCCGTCGGGACCAATGACGTCACCGGGTCCTGAGTCGGCGAGGACAGCGCCCGCCGCAAGCGCAAGGTCGACTGCTGCGATGGTGGGTCGATTGGCGTTTCGAGCGTCAACGGCGTGCGACACGACGAGATGAAGGAGCTGGTCGCCCGGGAGGTCGGTGTCGGGTGCCAGATGCCAGTAGTCGACAGGGAGTATGGGGTGAGCGTCGGGCAGCCCTCCTGTCAGCCGAACCACGACTCGGCGGCGTTGGATTCGATAGGCGACCAGTTCGCCGAGCAGGATCTCATCAGGGGCTTCGCCGTCGAGCTCGATCACTGGCGCGTCGACCCACGGTCCCGCGACCGGATCGGTAGGACCGACGACGAGGTTGCGGGCAAGTTCGGGTGGTCCGGCCAGTCGTTCCCAGTCGACCGGCAAGGCAGTGGCGTCGGCTCCGGTGGGCAGCTGCTTTGAGGTAGCGGTGTCGTCGCTCGACGTCATTGCCGTGGGTGAGCCGGAGCAGGCGCGCACGTCCACCACGGTCAGGTGGGTGCCTCCGCAGTGACCGCAGTTGATCATCGCCATCGACCCTATGGCACGAGTGCGACAGCCGACGTGCTCGCCGCTGGGCTTGGTGAGTTCTCGCGTTCATCATGCGCCGGGCGGGCCGCTCGAGCCGAAGAACGTGGTCGGCCGCACCCGTTGGGTAAGACTCTGGGCATGGGCTGGCTCAGTTGGATCATTCCAGGGCTCCTCTCCGGCGCGCTTGCGCGGCTCCTCGTCCCCACCGGCAGACCCATCGGCTTCATCGGTTCGGTCGTTGGCGCAATGGTCGCGTTGCTCTTCGTACGGCTGGGGAAGGACTGATGTCGCTGCGTACGGCGATGGCCGATCTGAAGCGGGCCGGAACCGCCCAGAACTGCAAGATCTATGCCCGCCGCGGCGCCGGCGAGCCGATGTTCGGGGTGAGCCACAGCGATCTGAACACGCTCGCCAAGAGGTACCAGGGGCAGCACGAGGTCGGCCTCGAGCTGTTCGCATCCGGCAACCACGATGCCAGGCAACTGGCCGCAAAGATCGTCGACCCTGGCCGTTTCACCAACACGCTTGCCGACACGTGGGTCCGAGCGGTCGGCTGCTCTCTCACTGCCGAAGCCGTTGCCGGCGTTGTGTCGAACTCTCCAGTTGCCCGCAGCCGGAGCGATGCCTGGCGTGATCGCAAAAGCGAGTGGATCGCTGCCACCGGTTGGGCGGTTCTGGCCTGTGCTGCTGAGGACGCTTCGGCGTGGTCGACCAACGACCTGCAGGCCCTCCTCAAACAGATCGGCTCAGAGATCCACGATCGACCGAATCGCGTTCGGCACGAGATGAACATGGCGGTGATCGCGATCGGTCTCCGGAGTCCCGGGCTTCGTCGGAACGCTCTTGCCACGGCGAAGCGGATCGGGCCTGTCGTCGTCGATCACGGTGAGACGAACTGCAAGACTCCGGCGGCGGTCGGCTACATCGAGAAGACCGTGGCCTACCGGTTGGCAAAAGCCGCCCGCGACGAAGCGAAGGGTTAACGCTAGATCCGGCTGATGTCGCCGCGGTTCGGTGCCGAGCGGTTCGGCGCAATCGCCGGACGAGCCATCTGGATCAGGCGCACGACGCGCTGGCGGTGGCCCTCGAATGGCTCGAGGAGTTCGAGCATGCGGTCGTCGTCACCGTCCTCACCGCTGAGTGCCCGGCTGATCAGGCGCGGGATGTGGAGATCGCCGACAGGAACGGCATCGGCATGACCACCGGCTGCCGAGGTGGCGAGTGCGGCGGTCCACGGCCCGACACCGGGCAGTTGCTGGAGCCGGTGGTCGGCTTCGGCCCCCGGCGCATCGCTGAGTTTTTCGATCCGTTCGGCGTAGCGGGCGGCGATACGGATCACCCGAGCCCGGGCCCGGTCGATGCCAGCGCGATGGAAGTCGTGGTCCGGGAGACGAAGGACACGGCTGGGCTCCGGGAATGTCGGGACCGGCGCCAGCGCGACCGGCTGTTCGCCGTAGCGAAACGCAAGGCGTGCGTGGCTCGTCCTCGCATCAGCGGCGACGACTCGTTGGCCGACCGCAGCAGTGGCGAGCGCCTCGTACCAGCGCCCGGTCGACCCGAGCCGAAGGGCAGCGAACTGCCCGGCGAGATGCCGCACGAACGGGTGCGCTGGATGGAACTCATCGACGGTCTCATCGTGGGCGCCGAGGAGCGTGGGGAGCTGGGTCAGGGCCCAATCGGTTCCCGGGCCCCATGCATCGGCGCGGATCGTGCCGTCGGTTGCAGGCCGAAACGCAACCGACGCTGGGCCATGGGGGGTCACCGTGGTCCACCACCTGACCCCTCGAACCGATGTCACCGACGCAGTGCCCAGCAGGGCAAACCGGAGATCGGTGGTGTGCCGTGGCCGATAGGTGGTGGCGGTGGGCTTGCCCGGAGCGGTCACCCGGCGACGACGGAGTTGTCGTCTGTGACTTCGTCGGCGTCACATTGGGCGGTATCGGCCGTCGGTTTGTGGCGACGGTCGAGCTGCTTCTGGATGGGGGCATCGATCGCGATTACCAACGCAACGAGAGCGGCTGCGCCAAACACGTCGAGCCACCAGTGGTTTCCGGTCACCACAACGGCTGCGATCATGATCGCTGGGTGGAGCGAGACGAGCCATCGCCGCGGTGACGAGCTCGCCTTGATCAGTCCCCAGGAGCCGATCAGTGCCCACCCGACGTGGAGCGACGGCATGGCTGCGATCTGGTTGGCGGTGTTGGCTATGGCTTCACTGTCGTAGATCTTCGGCCCGTAGGTCTGAAGCGTGTCGACGAAGCCCATGCGGGGGAACCATCGCGGCGGAGCCAGTGGGAAAAGAATGTGGATTATCAATGCGCTGAACGTGGTGCCGAGCAGCACGCGCCGGATGCGTCCGTAGTGGTCGTGATGCCGGATGAACATCCAACACACCCATAGGGCCGTGCCGAGGAAGTGCGCAAAGAAGTAGTAGCGGTTGAGGCCCCAGATGAGGGCGTCGTTGGGCAGGATCGAGGACTGCAGGTCGACCTCGTTGAAGATCCCAAGTGTGCGTTCCCAGTGAATGACTCGTTGCGTGTTGGCGAAGGCTTGGTCGATCTCATCCTTCACGAACAGACGCGCCGTGCGGTACGCCAACAGACCGAGAACCAGCAGGGTGATCTCCCGACTCAGTGACCATCCGAAGCGATCCCAGGCGTGGCTCGCACTGCTGTGGGAGGCCGTGTCTGGGCTCGTGGTAACAGATTGCGCCATGTCGCCTCCGCAGCGCGCCTCTCCCTCGCCGGCTCTGAACTACTTGTTCGTCAGCACGACGAACAAGAATCTGGCCCAGTAATGGTGGCATTTCGACGGGGGCGCTGTCAGGTCAGATCGACGAATTGTGTGCGTCAGCCGTCGGCGCCGGTGTCTCCGGCATCGTTCGCGGCCGTATCCGCGGCGTTTGCAGCTG
>Ga0222718_10004549_pt1 | contig 11485 bp, 7 predicted proteins | sample C33_27DmetaG_FD_165045 | JGI IMG/M metagenome (GOLD analysis project Ga0222718, IMG submission 165045) | Estuarine water microbial communities from San Francisco Bay, California, United States - C33_27D | ecosystem: Environmental > Aquatic > Marine > Unclassified | place: USA: California... | reverse complement strand
TGACTATAATTACTATTGGTTGATTGCGTTTCTATATTGATAGGTATTCCCCGCGGATCACTGCTATTATTAGGATGATACATACCATTTGTTTTTAATGGTGGAGCATGTGGATTTAAAAATACATTACTAGGATGGTTAAATATACCGAAAAATCCGGGGCGATTGCTTTGTATCTGGTGCGAATGCGAATGAGAGTGTGAATTATGGTGGGCACCGGAATGATTGGGATTTGCAAATATACGCATATTTAAATTGATTTTTTTGATAACACTGCTTAACACAAAACCTCCTAAAACAATTATAAAAAGTAAAAAAAACATAGTCGTATTTTCAATACATAACACACCCGGCGGGCAATATTTTTTCATTATATAAACTAAATATAAATTTAATAATTTTAATAAAGTTATATTTCAATTAAGTTAACTGTTTTAATTAAGTTGCGTTGTTTGTTTGTTTGTTTGTTTGTTTGTTTGTTTCAATTAAGTCGTTTTTTTCCTCCAACATTTAACTTTCCAAGTAAGCTTTGCATTTCCTTCATATCAGGAAGTTCCATTTGTTCTAATGTTTTTTTTGCCGATTTTAAAACCGGTGTCATGGTTTTTAATGATTCCATCAAATCTTTTTGTTGCGATACCAACTTTTTGGTTTCACCCGTTAACCCCTTTACACCATCTTCACCCAACATACCTTGTAGATTATCATATGCTAATTCCAACGTAGACGCATAATCAATTCGCTCGCCGGGTTTGTCGTTTTTTCCATCTACCGAAGCAGGTTCACTTTTGGGAATACTGCGTTGTCCAAACTTTTCGGTGCATTTGTTGTTGGTATAACACTCGCCTTCTTCGCAATCAGATGGAGATGCTTTTACGCATTCATCATCTACATTAAGAAAATATGCTTGCTTATTACCACTGGATTTCATTCCTTCCCTTTTCTTTTTCTTTTTTTTACCATATTTACTGTCTTCTTCAAATCCTTCTTGTAAGATATTAGAAGAACTAATTAAAATAGTTCCAATAATCGCAATACCTAGATTAATAACCATGTTTTTGCTAAAGAAGCTAGATAACAATGCTATAATAACAAACACGGCCACCATATTGTTTTTTCCTTCATTTAACATTTGAACCACATACACTAACGCAATGATTGCAATCACATACAACAAAAATTTATTTTGGACGATTTTGTTTAGTTTTGTTTTCTTTAATGTCTTATTAACAACAGCGGATAGTTTCATTTATATATTTTATAAATAAAATAAAAAACATATAATTTACAATTATTGACTTAATTTACAATTATTGACTTAATTTACAATTATTGACTTAATTTATGTTATTGCTATATTGCTATATTTACAAACCAACCATTTTTTGCATATCCGCGATGGCATCCTTGGCAACTTTGGTGGCATCCTTGGCATTTTTCATGGCTTCATCGGCAACGGCAACACATTCACCGTCTACCATTTCTTCACCTTCGGCACATTCCTTTACCTTTTCTTCGGCGCGTTCAAGTGCATTTTCGGCTTCCTTGACATCTTCTTCTGGTTTTTGAAGGGTCTTATCGATACCTTCCTTTACGCGACCACAACTAAATACAAAGTTGGCCACAAAAATACCAGCCAACAAACCAACAGTAACATTATCAACTTGCATGTTTACAATGTAAGCGGTCAATGAGAAAAGTGCTAAACATTCCCAGGCCTTCATACTAACATATCCCAATACATTAAGAACGGAAAATGCTAAAACAACATAATAAAGAACTTCATTTTTGAAAACAGCGGGGATTTTCATTATATACTACCTTTCTAAAAAAAAATCCTAAATTACCTTTTTTTTGTTTTATTTTTTGCTTTTATTGTTGTTTTGTTTTTTGCTTTTATGGTTGTTTTATTTTTGACTTTGTTTCGTCGGGTTTGTTTACCTTTAATACGCTTTTTAGTTGTTTTTGTTTTATGGTGTTTGCTTCCTCCTTGTTTGCTTCGTTGTCGGTCTAATTTCATTATTTCAAATGTTTTTATTTTGTTAAGTTGATGTATTAATCCACCTGTATATGAAAAAACTTTATTATATGGTGTATGTAAATCACTCAGATATTTCTTTAAATCGTCTATATTTCTACTTAAAGTAAAGCGGTCTTTACTATAAATATGTGTATCATATACTTTTTTAAAATTTTTAAATGCTTTGCTATTTTTAATATCTCTAAGAGATTTTTTACATCTCTTTATTTTGCCTTCGTTATCGGCGTTGTTCCATGTGTTCCTTTTTTGATTACTATTACTACGCAGTCCTAACTCGTCACATGTGAGTTTTTTACCATATTCGAATTGATGCTTTTGATACTCGTTATCAAGCTTTTTTAAAGATGTAATAATTTTATCGAATGGTTCAGGGTCAAAAGACTTTTCTTCTGGACATCTTATATTTTTAGCATAATTGACTATTGCTTTTACGACTTGTTTATACGAATCGGTTAAGCCGATGCGTCTGTCGGTTCCATTTGTTGTTTGTTGTAATGTTTGTATCGAAACATTTATTAATTTTAATGTTTTTATTAAATCATTTGTTTTTTCAAGGTTTGATTTACTTAATTCTTTATTAGTTCCAGTAATTGGCCGTAGCTTTTGTATACCGTCGGTTACTTTCTTAGAGATTCCAAGGCTTTTATCTGTCGTATTAAATATATACATAATAAGTGTTCCTAGCGATTTTATTTTATCATCGTGGCATTCTTCTAATGTATTTACAATGTCTTTTATTTTTTGTTTATATTCATAATTTTCCGACGGTGGAGTTGGTGCTGGTTTTTTAGGTTTTTTAGGTTTTTTAGGCATCGTGGTATAATATATATTTTATATATTAAATATTATACTAAATTATTTGCGTCGTTTCTTGCTTTTTTTTGATTTTTTATTTCGTCGTCGTCGGCGTCGTCGTGTTTTCATACCCCCTTTTATAACACTTTTTCCCGGTCTTCTTCGCCCTTTCTTGCGTTTCCTTGATGTTGTTTTAGAATTAGAATGCAATGATCGAGATTGTCCTTTGTATTTGGGGTGTTTTTTATTGTATTGAAAACCGCCGCTTGTTGTGGGGTATGCATTTTTCAAATCAGTTGTTAGAGTGGCATTATTTTCAGCGAGTGTTTTTACATGTGTATCTAAGGCTTCAACTTGTGTGTTTATTTCTTTTAATCTACCAAGTTGTACTTTCGCTTCTTCTGATTCTTGTTTAAGTTTTTCGTTATCTTTTTTCGCTTCTTCTGATTCTTGTTTAACAATTTCGAATTGTGATTGTAATTCAGTTAATTTGTCTTGTAGTTTTTCTTTTTCTTCGCTGTTGGTTTTTATTTCTCTTAAAACACCGTTTAGAGCATTTAACAAATTCTCAGTACTTTCGATTTCTTTAGCCAATTCTCCATTTAAATCCGTTAGTTTATTTAAAATATCATTTGCCATATTATCACCACTCATTATATAAATATAATTATATAATTAATTTTTAGTTGGTATTTCACCGGCGTGCTTCTTCTAATTGCCGTAAAGCTTCTTGTAACTTATCGGAAATGCTATCTTTGTCAGAATAAAGTTCGGTTAAATGGGTATGTAATTTAGTTACTGCTTCATTAATTTTAGCTAAATCTTGGGCGTGTTCGTATCGGGTGTGTTCGTCTCGCTCGGATTGGCCTATTCCTCCTAAACTGTCAATTTTATCGCTTATTTTAGTTATTTGTCCAACCACCATGTCAGTTGTTATCTCTACCGGTTCGCCGCCCCCTCCTTGAATGTTCGCTGGAGGATAAGATACTGCTACCTTATATTTGGATAAATTGTCGGATAAATGTGTTCTAGCCTCGGCAGTTTTAACAGGTTTAAAATCAGTAAATGTGTTATCCTTCCATGTATTTTTTTCAAATGTTTGTGATATATAATCCCCATATACCGCAGCAAAAAAGTCATCAGTGACTAAATATTGCATCAACGAACGTTTTCCGTTTTTAATACCAGCGGCGGTTTCAAACTGTTTGTAAGCAATTTTAGTAGCAATGCTATCAACATTTGATGACCCTATCTTTGCAATAGCCTTGATCCATACCTTTGAAGTATTAGTCAATTCTGGCTTAATATATTCTAAGGAAGGTTCATCTTTTAAATTATTTATTAAAATTTCATTAAACTTACTCAATGCTTTTTCACTATTTGCGGGGATAAAATCTTTATGGATTAATATAGGTTTACTTGTTACATCTTCTAAATTTAAATTTAAACGATCGGAGGCGTCATTTCTTATTTTTATCTTTCGAGCCTCCATCTTTTTGCGTTGGTGTGCGTTTGGTCTTCCTCCTTTTTGAGTTAAATTATCACCACTATATGGATATGAATTATATTCGCCGTCTGTTCCACCATATATATCTGCGTGTTTATTTTTCATGACACTTTCTCCACGTTCCATATGACTAATAAGGTTCCAATTATTGTTTATTTTTGTAGGATCTAAATATCGTGACATCAACGGAAATGCTGTTTCAATTGCGCTGACCATTCCATCAATATCTCTTTCCTTCATAGTTTTACTTGCTATTGTCCGGTTTTCTTTGTTGTATAGTTTTCTTATTTCATATAAACATTCATACAAAATAGCAGATGTTTTCCTTTCCTTTTTTGTATTAGAAGTATGAAATAACCTTTTCAGTAATTCTCGATTTATATTTCCATCTTCTATTGAATTAAGCTTTTTTTCTGAATCTAACGCCTCACTTATTACTATTTTATCAGATACTCTATTTACTTGTTCTGTGGTTTGAATGGTCCCAATAAATGTTGCGTTATTATTCGTTTTTATTTTGTTTATAAACTCTTCGATTTTGGATTTTAAAAAAGGGATAATATTAGTCTTAAATTCACCCTTCTTAAACCGTTCTTTTATTTCTTCTTCACTTTTGAATATAATACTAGGTTTATCTGTATCTGAAATATTACCTAACTCCTGCATAAATTCAATGGCGTCATTTTCATAAATAGGATGCCTAAACATTTTTACTATTAAGTTTAAAAAGTGCTTACAAAGCGTTAAAAACAACTTGGTTTTTTTTTCTATATTTTTTTCATCTGTCCGCGGGTCATTTTCATAAAATATATATTCTTTGTAACTATTCTCTAATATACCGACATTTATGTATGGAGGGAGTGGGGGATTATTTACATAAATCACATTATCAGCCGGAGTTTTTGCTTCTTTATCTCCCCTTCTCATCATAAATGTTTCATTTAATACCGTGCAATAATTAAATCGAAAGGTTTTTAAAAGATTTAATTTCTTTTTTATAGTCCAATTTGTTTTTTCGTCGTCTTGACTTAAACACATCGCAGTTAATATACTACCAAAATCTTCTTTAAGAGGATCATCTATATCATACCAATTCATTAATGGATGTGTTGATTTTGAATATTTCGAGTATTCATCATATGTATCGGCAAACAAACAAGGATATGTGGCTGGGCTTTCGTCGGCGTCACCCGTTTCTGTTTCGCCAGTGGGGTTTTCGAGTCGCTCTTTAATGGCATATTTAGATATTCGCTTTACATCTCGCGTTAACTGTGCTAGGGTGTTATTAATTACATAACCTTCCTTTGTTCTAATATCACATGCGCGTTTAAATCCCGCCTCATAACTAGATTTGCAATCAGGCATTTCAATTGGGTTAAATACGGATTTTAGTAATTCTATGTGATTCGCCGCTCGTGTTCCAGGCCATTTCATATTTTTCCATTTATCCCATTCCATGGCATCTAATGTTTCTTTAGTTATTGGATCATACTTAACTTCTCCCTTGGAGTTCAACCCATTTACAAGGATGTTCATAAAGCCGCTGTTAAAAAACTTTGTGATATTCTTTTTGACTTGGCCGATCCCTATTATGCTGCCATGTTCATCCCTTTTAATAGGTAGCTTTTTTAGTTTTTCTTCAAAATATTTGAAAACATGATCTCCCTTTATATGACTTTTATTTTTATACTCTATTTGTTTATTTTGGCCTTTTACTTTAATATAGATTATTTCGCCGCCTTCTTTATTATCTGGATTTTGCATCGGTTCATTTTCCGGTAGTGTGCTGTGTGTATGCCAAAAAATTCTCATTAATTCTTTAGAATAGTCCAATCTTATCGTATCAATATCTCCAGCTTCGTTGGGCGTTCCATCAGGCCAGCAAGTGGGTCCCGACTCGGTTTTAGAAATATGAACATCTTTATGGACGTATTTAACTATATTTCCAGCGCGTTTTTCTTCAAGTTTTTTCCAATCTTCTATTTTCCCTGGTTCTACAATATTAGAATAGTTTTTGTTTTCTTTTGTTTTTGCTTTCATTCTAATGATATCCGCACTACCAGGCGTATTGCAATCAAATTCGTTTTCAACCCCCGCTAAATCACATACATATATGTATCTAGATGGTTGTTTTGACGCGCTATCGCTATCCCTATCCCTATCGCTATCCCTATCGCTATCCCTATCGCTATCCCTACCCCAATCTAATTTTAAAGAAACAACCACATGACTTCTAGAACTTTGTTTATTATTTGAAGTGGGGGCGATTTCCCTACATTCAAATCCCATTAAAATATAATTTTTTAACCCAAAGTTTTTATCCATACATTCTTCACCGCTATCGTCATCATTGTGTGTGTAAAACCATCCGGGGTTATTATCTTGTGATTCCGGACATTGTACACTTCCCTTTTTAAAAGTAGTAAATGTTTGTCTATCTTTTTTTTCATCTTCATCTTTTTTCCTTGATTTACCTTTTTCATCGTATTGTTTATCTAATACTTCTCCTATTGTAATGTATCGCATAGATGGTTTGATAGGTTGTTTACCTTGTTTAATTTCAGCAGGAATAGGTGTAAACCCTTCCACTTTTATTCTTTCTTTAACTGCACCTCCGCTTTGGCGTAGTGTGTTTTCCGTGGTATCAGCATCATCGGTGTTGCTTCCCTCTGTATTTGAAGCATGGCATTGTACTATTTTGCCTTTATTTGGATGGTTACTTGTTCCTATCCCAATACAACTTTCATCGGATGCTTTTGCGGCTTCAGCTTCATAAATTTCAATCATAGACACTGTTACCTCCTTAGGCTCAAGTTGGTTTAATAATTGCATTATTATACCATCTTCCTCCTTACCAGGCACATCTAAATAAATCAATGTACTTGTTTTACCTGAACCCGATTGACCGTATCCTATAAAACATAATGGACGAGTATCTTCTTTAAAATTAAAGTTATCAACTAAATCAGAGGCTATATCTTTATTTGTTCGTCTGTGATCGTACACGCTATCAAACCCATAAAAATTATATTTATGTGTCATATTATGCGATTTGCTCCGTGTTGATTCTGGAATTACTAATGGAGTATCATTGTATGTTAATTGTAATGGTTTAGCAATTGTATCTTGACCGTCTATGTCTAGATGAAATCGTTTGTGTCGTTTACTGCTGTTTAACCAATCATTTCTTCTTTTTAATAAAGCTAAAACCGATTTATTTTCTTTTAAAATATTTGCATACTTTCCTTTTAAATCAACAAGGTTTGCTATAAATCCCGGTGTTGTTATTGTATCTTTTATTTCTTTTAATTTGGCTATGCTTTTTTGTATTTTATCACCAATCGCAATGATTTCGCTGCAATTGGTGTCATTTATAAATAGAGTGTATTTATCAAATAAACTTTTATTAGAGATGATTTGTTCGTATGTAGAAATAGAATCATTTATTGCTATATTTTTGTTAAAATGAAAAATCCATAACAATGCATATACCATTATAGCACTGAAGGTTTCCGGTATCTGATCTTTGTACTTTTCATCTCTTTCGCATATTTTAATAAAGGTTTTATTTAAAGTTGGTTTTATAATTTCTAATTTTGAAATAATTTTTTCATACTCTTTTTCTGTTAATTGTATAAATAAGGCTTCTTCTAAGTTAGTAAGTATTTCCTCTGTATCGCTTTTTTCAGATATAGTTAATTTACCTAATTTATAAAAATGTAAACATCCAATAAGTATTAGCATATCACTGTGTAAGATGTCTTTTGCTTCTTCATACAAAGTAAATAATTTTTTTTCAAAATTTGCGTTTATAGTTCCTTTTTTGTCGTCACATGAAATTGTTTCATTTGTCTTTATATCACTTTTATAGGCATCTTCGTCGGCAGCAGGTTTGGTTTGAGCATCTTCTAATTTTTGTTCTAGATTTTGTATTTTTGTAATATTCTCTTCATTGGACATACCAATATTTTCTTGTATCCTTTTTTTGTTCTCATCATTCAACGCCGATATCTGCTGTTTCATTGCTTCTACTGTTTCTTCCAATTTTTTTTTTTCATTATTTATTTCTTCTACTGACAACTTGGATTTTTCAAGTGCTTCTGCGTGTGCCGTCACGAATTGTTTGATATCCTCTTCTTTTTTTTTCTCAAACTCTGCTATTTGGTGTTTTAATCTATCTAGTTCTCCTTTATCACTAGTATAACTTGCTTGATCTGCGTGTGCTACTGCTTCTTCGGCAGATGGTATTTTGGAATCTATCTTTTTACCCAACTGAATAAGAGCGTTGTGTATTGGTTCAAGTGTTGCTTGATCTGCCGTGTCTGGAGTCGAAACCGTTGCAACTATGGGTTCGCCTTTTGCTTTTCTTTCTTCCAATGTTCCCAATAATCGAAACAATTGCAATAAATCACAATATCCCTTTGACTTAGCATCATTAACACAAAATGCTTTATGATAGGTCGTTATTGCCTTCGTTGGATCATCATTAATTAAGTTAACCCATGCTGTTTTGTTATCACCGTTTAATGATTTATAAAAGTCGGGTAGTTTATCCATTTATGATATATATTACAGTTAGAATAATATAAGATTTCAACCTAATTCTCTCCCGAAATGCTTAAACTCGTTGGGTAATAAATTAAAAATGGGAGAGATGTTTGCTCGATGTAGGCAGAGATTATTGTATTATGGGTATAAGATGCAAATAAACACAATGATAGATAAACACAAAAAAAACACAAAAAAAATAAAAATGCTAAAATAATAATGCTAAAATAATAATATTCACCAAAAAAATAAAATTTATGGAATATATTTAAATATATAGCATTATTATTTAGGATGTCAAGTCCCCAAAAAGAAGTTTTACTAACTGAAAACCCTAACCGGTTTGTAATGTTTCCATTATCAGACCAAGATATATGGAAAATGTATAAAAAAATGATGGATTGCTTTTGGCGAGCCGAAGAAATCGATTTTTCTAAAGATTTGGTGGATTGGAATAAATTAAAGGATACGGAAAAACATTTTATTAAAATGGTTCTTGCTTTTTTTGCTGCCAGTGATGGTATTGTATTGGAAAATCTAGGACAACGATTTTTAAGCGAAGTTCAATTGCCGGAAGCTCGTGCCACTTATGGCTTTCAACTAATGATGGAAAATATCCACAGTGAAACATACAGTTTGCTTATCGACACTTATATTAAAGACAAAGACGAACAAACTAAATTGTTTCGCGCCATTGATAATTTTCCTTGTATTAAGAAAAAGGCCGATTGGGCTATAAAATGGATTCAAGACAATCGCTCGTCGTTTGCCACTCGCTTGGTCGCATTTGCTTGTGTAGAAGGCATCTTTTTCTCCGGTTCATTTTGCAGTATTTATTGGTTGAAAAAGCGTGGTTTGATGCCCGGTTTAACATTTAGTAATGAATTGATTTCCAGAGACGAAGGCATGCATACTGAATTCGCCGTATTATTGTTTAATAAATTATCACGCAAACCAAAAAAGGGTAAAGTGGTGGAATTAATAAAAGACGCCGTGGAAATAGAAAAAGAGTTTATTTTGGAAGCGTTGCCATGTAAGTTAATTGGCATGAATTCAAAGTTGATGTCGCAATATATTGAATTTGTGGCCGATCGTTTAAGTCAACAATTGGGATATGGTAAAATCTTTAATTCTAGTAACCCATTTGATTTTATGGAGATGATTAGTCTTGAAGGCAAAACCAACTTTTTTGAAAAAAGAGTTGGTGATTATTCCTTAAGTTCATGTGAAAATAAAAGCGATGCGTTTAACTTTGATGCGGATTTTTAAGTGTAGTTTGATTATATAGTTTGATTATATAGTTTGATTATATAGTTTGATTATATAGTTTGATTATATAGTTTGATTATAAAGATTAATTATAAATTTTCAATATTTACAAATTGACCCCATTGTTCTGGTTGTATTTCGTTGAAAGTATTTATATTAAAATGTAATAAGTGTTCATGCGGGGAGTGATGCGGTTTACAGTGAATATTACACATTTCTTCCATATAACAATCGGTATGTTCGCTATACAAAATATTGTATAAAGTAACCACCAAATTAATTAAGCATAAAATAGTAATATAATCCATTGTGAGGTGCTAAAGGTATTAATAGATAGATATGGGTTTGTTGTATGATTGATGTAAAGTTTAATAATTTTATATCAATTTAATAAAATGATATTTATCATTTAAAGATAAATCGATAGTGTTATTTATAATAATGATTTCTGTTTATATCCAAGGTGGATTGGGAAACCAATTGTTTCAAGTGTTTGCGTTAATGTCGTATTGTTTTGATAGTGGTAAAAAGTTCGTGATTCCGGGTTATAAGTTGGACCCAGTATCAAAAGAAGGTTCTCCGCGTCCTACTTATTGGGATTCTTTGTTGAAAGGGTTAAAGCCATATGTAGATGCACAATTACACCCAACACAACGATACACTGAACCACACTTTCACTATCGCGCTTTACCCGATATTAAAAATAAAGGAGACGATGTTAGTTTTGAATTATTTGGATATTTTCAATCACCACGCTATTTCGAGCATAATTTTGATAAAATCAATCAGATCGTTCAAATATCAAAGGCGCGCGAGGAAACCATCCAGCGTTATAAAATAATGTATTTTGATCGCCCCACTATTTCTATGCATTTTAGACACGGTGATTTTAAAAATATTCAAGACTTCCATCCAATTCTTCCATTTATGTATTATAAAAATGCTTTAAGAAAGATTGTGGAAGAATCGGGGAGAGAAGAGTATCGTGTATTGTATTTTTGCGAAAAGCAGGATGTGAAGCGCGTTGCTGATTATATTCGTTTTATTAAAAAGGACTTCCCTAAGATGAGATTTGTGAGGGGTGATTTGGAAGCTGAGGATTGGCAGCAAATGTTGTTGATGTCTGGATGTGATCACAATATTATTGCCAATAGTTCGTTTAGTTGGTGGTCGGCTTACTTAAATGAAAATCAAAATAAGGTGGTGTGTTATCCAGATAAATGGTTTGGACCTGCTATGGGAAATAAGATATTGGGTGATCTTTTCCCAGCAAATTGGAACCGTGTTACCATTGAAAATGTGAATGGAAAAGCCAGTGGATCAAC
>Ga0222718_10004546_pt1 | contig 11491 bp, 12 predicted proteins | sample C33_27DmetaG_FD_165045 | JGI IMG/M metagenome (GOLD analysis project Ga0222718, IMG submission 165045) | Estuarine water microbial communities from San Francisco Bay, California, United States - C33_27D | ecosystem: Environmental > Aquatic > Marine > Unclassified | place: USA: California... | reverse complement strand
GTGTTAATGAAGCATGATCTTTATGATAGGACATGTCATAATATGACTAATGGCAAGTATAATTTATTCGGTAATACTATAAGTTACTATGGTGCTGATAGCACAAATAAAATACATGGTAGGTCTAGGGATATTCTATGGATAAACGAGGCACATCAATTCCCTAAAGACACAATAGATCAATTATTCCCTAGAACAAGATATAGAATTATAGCAGATTATAACCCAGCTTTACCAGTAGATCATTGGTTAGATGATTACATAAATGATTACCCACCTTTAATCACCACATATAAAGATAACCCACATCTAACAAAGGATCAGATAGAAGATATAGAATCTAAAGTCAAAAATGATTACTGGTGGAAAGTCTATGGTACTGGAATTAGGTCACAACCTACTGGTGCTATCTTCAGTAATTACTCTATAGGGGAATTTAAAGAATGTGATATAATAGGTTTTGGTCAAGATTATGGTTTTTCAAAAGATCCTAATACATTAATCAAATGCAGTATAGATAGTTCAAAAAAACGAATCTACCTATTTGAATGCTTTTATGAAACTGGGTTAAGTACAGCACAGCTATATGAATTAAATAGTAAATATGCTGGTAATCATTTAATAGTAGGTGATAGTGCAGAACCTAGACTAATCAAAGAATTGTTTGATAGAAAACTAAACATAGTAGAATGTACAAAAGGTCAAGGTAGTGTAACAGCTGGAATTAGTTTAATGTTAGAATATGATATAATCATAGATCCATCATCACAAAACCTGATCAAAGAATTTAACAACTATAGCTGGATAGACAAAACAAATAAATCAGTACCTATAGATTTATGGAATCATGGCATAGATGCATGTAGATATTTTATTAGTAAGGTATTAGAAAACCCACATAGAAATAAGTACTACATAAAGTAAGGTACAAAAACACGAAACATTGTTATATAAGTATGAGTAATACAATAGGATACGGACAAGGTGCAGTAAATAACACGATAGGATTTGGACAAGGTGCATTAACAGGTGGAACACCTTTTAGCAATACATATAGTACAGAATATGATGGCATAGATACCGAAGCAGTAGGAAGCACCATATATTCTGAATTAAACGGTAATACTCAAATGACGTTTAGTATTTGGATAAAACCTACAAGTGCAACAACAAGTATTATTTCAAGTGTTGAGGATAATGGTAGCACGGAACAATTTAGAATAGTTTTTCATAGTAGTAGATACATAATTTTTCGGACAGGAACAAAAGATACACGAACTGCAAATGGAAGCATTACCTTAAATGTTTGGTCACATATATTAGTTTGTTTGGATTATAGTTTAACATCTGGTAGTAAAGGCAAAATATTTATTAATGGAGTAGATGCAACAATTTCAGACGCACAAAACGGAACTGCTTTAGCTACAAGTGGTGGTTCTTTATATATTGCTGCACGTAATATAAGTTTAGGTAGTAGAATACCATTTATTGGATTATTAGATGAAGCAGCTATTTGGAGTAATTCTGACTTAAGAAATGACGTAACTACTTTATATAATAGTGGTGCGCCTAATGACTTAAACAATAATAATTTGACTGCACCTACATCTTGGTATAGATTTGAAGAAGGTAGTGGTACTACAATAGCAGATAGTGGCACAAGTAGTTATAATTTAACTTTAGATAATACAGTAACTTTTGAAACTGACGTACCTACATAAAAACGAACGATATGAGTAACACAATAGACTGGGGTAAAATACATTATAATAGTTGGAGTCCAGAAACCAACTTAACAGGAGCAGGAGCAACACCAAGTTTTAGCAATACTAAATCAATAGAACTTGATGGTCTTGATGCCTATGTAACTTTTGGAAGTATGACAGGAAGTAGTTTAGCTATTACAGGCGACATCTCTATAAGTATGTGGTTAAAATTCTCAAATAGTGGTGGAACTGAATACGCTATGAGTATGGGCGACCAATATGGAATTTATACAAGTGCTGGAACTATAAGAGGTTTTTCGCGAATAGGCGGTTCATTTACGGCTTTGAGTAGTGTAGGTACTTTTAACGATAATGCGTGGCATCACGTTTTATACGTTAAAAACGCAACTAATATGTATCTATATATTGACGGAAGTTTAAATGCATCAAATACAAGCGGTGGAACTACTACTACAAGCGGTTTAGATATGCGTTTAGGTGCAAGATATACAACGGGTAACTTTTATGAAGGATTAATGGACGAGGTAGCAATATGGAATAGTGACAGAAGCGCAGACGTATCTACTATATATAATTCTGGAGTACCTAATAATTTGAATGATTTAAGTAATGTGCCTTTGTCTTGGTGGCGATTTGAAGGCACAGGATTGACTGCTACAGATAGTGGAACAGGTGGCAATGATGGAATATTAGACAACACGGTGGTAAGGTCAACAGACGTACCTACATAAAAACGAATTAAAATAAAATAAAATGCACGGATTTGAACATTACGGAATAATAGAAACAAGTGATTTGTCAAATATAGACTTTTCAGAAATAGGGGAAACAAGCGAAAACACGATAAGATACAATTTAGCTAATACTGAATTTATAATTAAATGGAATACTACACCTACTTTTATAAGTGATGGTAGTGTAGTTCCTTTACAAACATTAACACATGAAGAAGCATTATTATTAATGCAAACAGCTGAATGGTCTGAACCTATGCCTGAATAATGAAGATTATATACCCTACAAAACTTTCAGAAATACCATTATTGAATTATCAAAAATGGATGCAAACAGCACAAAATTCTAATGATGAAGAATTAATGGCACATAAATTTGTAGAAATATTTTTAGGTGTAAAGCTAACAGATGTAAGATCTATGGCTGTAAAAGATGTTAATTTTTTTATAGAAGAAGTAGTAAATGTTTTAAATACAAAGCCTAAATTCAAGAAAAGGTGGAAATATGGTAAACACGAATTTGGGTTAATTACTGATTTTGAAAATATGTCATGGGGTGAATATATAGATATAGAATCTAATTTAACAGATGTTAAAAACTGGCATAAAGCTATGGCTGTTTTATATAGACCTATAATAGAAACGTATAAAGATACTTATAAGATCATGGAATATCAGGGTGATGATACTTTTCATGAACCTATGAAGTATGCACCATTAGATATTGTTTTAGGTATTCAGGTTTTTTTTTGGAATATCGAAAAAGAATTACTGAACAATACCATGAGCTGTTTAAAAAATCAGATGAAGATGATGAACGAGAATCAGAATATAGTGAGGGCAGACAATTCTCAAAGCAGTATGGATGGTATCATAGCATCTATAGAATCAGTAAGGGTGATGTTACACGATTTACCGAAGTTACATCCCTACCCATACATAAAGCATTCACATTCCTCACCTATGAAGTACAAAAAGATAGAATCGAATACAACCATCAAAAACGACAATTAAACAGAACAAGATGAACGAGGGTTACGCATTAGTATATACAAAGCTAAAAGAAACATTAAATAATAACCCTTTGGTTAATTTAGTTACAGAGGGTTTAACAGATGAAATAGATTTAGGTAAGCAGACTATATTCCCATTAGCACATATAGTAATTTCTTCAGCAACTTTTCAAGATAATGCTGTATTATTTAGTGTAGATATTTACTGCATGGATATAGTAGATATATCTGATGATGGTGTAGATAATAAAATAGATGTAATGAATACACAATACAATATTTTATTAAGGCTATATGAAGATTTAAGACGTGGTAATTTATGGGATGAAAAACTAGAAATATCTAGCATGGATGTAACAGCATTTGAACAAGCCTATGAAAATTATTTAGCTGGATGGAGTGCATCTATAAGCGTATTAATTCCTAATCATATGACTATATGTTAGCTAGTGAATTAAATAAATTTGGTGATAAACTTGTTAAAAACACGAAGCGTAATTTAAAACGTAAAGGTAAAAGTGTTTCAGGGGTTTTAGCTGATAGTATTAGATATGAAATAGTAGAAAAAGATAATACTATAATTTTAGAATTTTGGATGCTAGAATATGGCTATTATCAAGATCAAGGTGTAAAGGGTTATAAACCATATAGCATTAAAGTAAATGGTAAACGTGGTAAACAAAAAGCACCTAATAGTAAATTTAAATTTGGATCAGGAAAAGGAAAAGGCAGTCTATTTAAAAGCATTGATAAATGGATAGTAAGAAAAAGACTAGATAAACGAAAAAAAGGAAAATTTACTAGTAGGGATAGTATCAGATATGCTATGACAAAAAGCATTTTTCATCAGGGTATAGAACCTAGTCATTTTTTTACTGAAGCATGGGATAAAACTTTAAAGGGTTTAGATACTAAACTAGCAGATGCGATTTTAAAAGATACAGAACAACTTTATTTTGAATTAATAAACGAATAATGAGCATAGTTAATTTACAAACAGAACCTATATATTGTAGATCACCATATATGATAGAGGTAAATGAACCTTTTAACATAGGTTCTAAAATAGAATTGTATTTATGGAATGAGGGTGATACACCACCTACAGCACCTACATATGTATTGAGTAAACAAATACCAGCACCTAATAAATTACAGATGCTATATAATATTAGTCACTACATAAAAGAACACATATCATTTATAGGTAATGATCCAGCTGTAAATGTTTTTCCTGAAGATAGCAATTTTAATGAATGGTGCTATGTAAAAGTAATTAGATATGAATTACAAATAACTGGGTATCAGGTTTTAGATACTAAAACGTATTATTGTTTTGATGGCTATGGATATTATGAACAAGGCTATAATCCTGAACTATCTATCTATGGGCAAAAAGATGGTGATACTTTTACCTATTGGTATGATCCTAATAACATACCATCAGGTACACAACCTTTTTTAAATAAAAATGGTGATATTAGGGTAATAGGTACTAATGGTTATAAGTTTAAATACACGAATTTAGAAACTGGTGCATTTAATGAATTTACATTAGGTGGTTTAGGTAGTACATATAGCTATGTGGTAAAAGCATATGCTGTATTTGTAGCCTATGCTAGTGTAGGAAATAAGGTAGAATACATTGATAATCTAGGTACTACATTAGCTACATGGACATTTAAACCACAAGATGAATGTAAATATACACCAGTCATTTGTGATTTTGTAAATAAGCTAGGTGCATGGCAAAGGGTAGTATTTTTCAAAACAAGTAAAACAAATATTGCAGTAACTAAAAAGAATTATAATCCATTCAATAAAGACCTTATATACTATAACCCGTCCATTGAGCAAACTAAAGTGTTTAATTTAAACGCAACGCAAAGTATTAAAGTAAATACTGACTGGGTAGAAGATACGTTTAATGAATCAGTTTTAAAACCATTAATGCTATCTGAAGTAATAAGAATAGATAATAAACCAGCGAAACTAAACACAAATAGTACTGAATTATTTGAGCATATAAACAAGAAAATGATTAACTACGAATTAGAATTTGAATATGCAAATGCAGTCATAAATAATTTAGTTTAATGGAACGTAAAGTACAGCTATATATTGAGGGTGAACGAATAGAACTATTTAAGGATGAAGATATTAGCATCAATTCTAGTATTCAAAATGTCCAAGATATAAGTAAAATTTTTACTGATTTTTCACAAAGTTTTAGCATACCAGCATCACCTAGTAACAATGTTATAATGCGACATTTTTATAATAGTGAAGTAATACTATATGAGAATGACTTTTTAAACCCAGCTACTAGAAGAAGTGCTACTATAGAAATAGATGGTACTTTTTTTAAACGTGGTAGAATACAACTAGAAAAAGCATTATTAGAAAATGGTGAACCCTATAGCTATCAGCTAACATTTTATGGTGATCTTGTTAGCTTAAAAGATACTTTTGGTGAATTAAAATTAGCTGATTTAGACTGGTCAAGTTTAGGTCATGCATATACATACGATGAAATAAAAACGAGGATAGAAGATGATACTACTGATTATGATGTACGTTATCCTTTAATAAGTCCTGAAAGATACTGGCAATATAGCAATTTTAATACACCTGATGAAAACATAGATACACCACAAGGTGCTATAGTTTGGACAGAATTATTCCCAGCTGTAAGGATAAAATCTATATTTGATATAATTCAGTCACAATTTGGAATCACATTTAATGGTGGGTTTTTAGATGATCCTAGATTTACAAGTGCTTATACATATTTTAAAAATACATCACAATATGCATATGTATCACCACCTATACCTTTAGATTTTATTAGTGTATATGCTGGATCTAATACCTATGCACCACCTTTTCCATATACCGAACCTATTGGTTTAACTGGTGAAGTAACTTTTGATGATACTGATAATAGCATTCAATTATCATATGTAACATGGGAAGTATTCGCTGGTAGTATTACTGATAGTGGTACACATTTTATTCAAGCTGAAATAACTAATATAAACCCTACAAATGTTACATATTTTATAGATGTTTATAGATTTAATCAGCTATTAGATACGATAGAAGTAACTGGTGGTGGTAATCAAACCATAACAATTTATGAAGAATCAAACCCTAATAACACAAGTTTAAATAGTAAAGTAAGGTTTGAATTTAGAAGTGAAACACCAGTAACATGTGATATTAGGCTAGTATATTTTTATGAAGTTATATTAGTTACTTTACCACCATTTCAGCTTTTAACAAGATACGTAGAAATTACTAGCATAGGTACTACTGGTTTTCAAAATTTAGGTACATCAGCACCTAATATTAAAGTAGCAGATTATTTTGCTAATGTATTAAAGCTATTTAATTTAACAGCATATGGTTTAAATTCAGACGTTTATCAAATAGAAACTATCGAAGAATGGTATAATAAAGGTGGTATATATGATATAACTGAATATACTGATTTAAAATCTATAGATGTAAAAAGAATCAAGCTATATAAAAACATCAGCTTTAATTATAAGCAAAGTAAATCTATTACTAATAGAGCATTTGCTAATATTTTTATGCGAGAATATGGTAATTTGTCTAGTGCATTTGATTACGAGGGTGGGGATTATAAAATAGATGTAATTTTTGAAAATCTATTATTTAGCAAATTTACTAATACTGATCTTCAAGTAGGGTATTGTATAGACGAAAACCTAAAACCATATGTACCAGCACCTATTACTTTATATAAATACACAAAAAAAGATGTATCATTTTATTTAACAGATAATTTAACTAATACAGATAACATTACTACCTATATTCCTTTTGGTCAAGATACTATAGACATGGGAAGTGATTATAGTTTAAACTGGGGTAGTGAAAATTCTACATTATTAGAAACACAAAATTTTAATAGTTTATATAGTGTTTATTATAAGGGTTATATAGAAAATTTATATGATCCAAAAAATAGGGAATTAACTATAAAAACACGATTACCATTATCTATTACATCTACACTACAATTAAATGATAGAGTAGTAATTAGGGATAAAAGGTATATCATAAACAATATAAAAACATCATTAACATCAGGTGAGGCTACATTAATATTAGTGAATGATTTTAGGAAAATGATTTTAGATGATATTCCACCATTATTCCCACCTATAAAACCTGATCCTGATGCACAATGTTTAGATGTATTTATACCATTTGTAAAAGATGCTGTATCATGTACGATTACAGAATGCACATCACCATCTGTATCAGGTGTTACTATTACACCTAGTACAATAACTGAAGAACAACGTGTAGAAATTTGCATACCTGAAAATACTGGTAGTGATACATTTATAATAACTGAAATAGGTGAACGAATTACTACTGAAGATAATTTACAGCTAGTAACAGATGAAAGTGATGGTGCTAGATTAATTTTAATATGTGTCACCTATACATTAAGTAATGGTGATCAAGTTTCTAATCAGATTTTTATACAGCAAAATTAATGAAAAGAATACAAAACATAATCAACATGCTAGGTATAGCAGATGAAAACACGAGTGAAGAAATAGACACATTAAAAGGCAAATATAAAATTCCATATACTTTTAAAGAAATTTATAAAGTAAAAAAAAGGGAATTAAAATATAGAAAAGATGGCAAAAGAAAAGGTAGTAAAGTTAGAAGTAGAAAGTAATGTAAAAGACATTACAAAAGACTACAAAAAGCTAGATAAAGAAATAAAAAAAACTACATCATCTGTAGATGATCTGAATGATAGCACCAAAGAATTAGAAAAAACTAATAAAAAGTTAGAAAAAAGTTCATCTAATTATAACAAAAAAACTAGTAAATCATTTGAAAAAACTAATAAAGAAGTAACAAAATTAGATAAAAACCTAAAAAAATCTAATGAAGGTTTTAGGGCTGGTAGTGAAGTTATTGGTTTTATGGGTGATAGCATGTCGCTAGTAGGTGTAGAAAGTGAAGCATTAGAAGGTAATTTAAAAAATGTTGATCAGGCTATGCGATTAGGTAGTGGTTTAGCTAGTCTAAAAAAAGCTACTGATACTATAAAAGGCATGGGTATTCAGGCTAAAATCACAGCTGGTTTTCAATATGTTTTAACTACAGCAATAGGTGGTACATCAGGTGCATTAAAAATATTAAGACTAGCATTGATTAGTACTGGTATTGGTGCGATAGTGGTAGCTGTAGGATTGTTAGTAGCAAATTTTGATAAAGTAAAAAAAGCTGTTTCTAATGCAATAGAAAAATTTAAGTTTTTAAAATTAGCATTTGCACCATTGATTATAACTATAGAAGCTGTAAAAAAAGGTTTAAAAGCATTAGGTATAGGTCAAGGTAAAAATGCAGAACAAGAAAAAGCAGATGCTAAAAGACGAGAACAAGAAGCAAAAGAAGATGAAGATAGATGGAATGCTAAAAAAGATAGATTAAATAAAGAATATGATTTAAAAAGAAAATTAGCACAAAAAGAAATTGATTTAGCAAAGGCAAAAGGTGAAGAAACAGCTGAAGCAGAACGAAAGATAATAACAGATGCTATAGCAGAAGCAGAAAGAAACGCAAAAGAAGATAAAGAAAAATTTGAAGAAGAAGCTAGATATACTATTGACAGCATAAAAGAACGAGTAGAGGAACAAAAAAAGGCATTAGAAGTATTACAAAAAGTAAAGGATGAAGGTATAATACACCAGAATGATTTATCTAATGAAGAACAAAAAATATTAAGAGATGCTAACGAGAGTATTTATTCACATACTTTTGATGTAGAACGAAGATTAGAAGCATCAAATAAAAGATTAAATGAATTTAGGGAAAAAGAAACAAAAAAATGGATTAAAACAACTAAAGGGGATGTTGAAAGTTTACAAAAAGATTTACAAATATTTGATGCTGAAGAAGTAGCAGAAAACAAAGATAAATTAAAACGCAAACAAGATGAATATAAAGCATATGCTAAAAACAGATTAGATGCTAAACGTGAATTAGTAGATAGAGAATTAAATGCTGAAATGTTAGCATTAGAAACTGAAAAAACTTTATTAGAAGCACAAGGTGAAGATTTAACTTTAATAAACCAGCAGATTTTTGATAAGCAATTAGAAGAAGAAAAAATAAACTGGCAAAGGGAATATGATGATGTATTAAAAAACGAAAATTTAACACGAAAAGAAAAAAATGCTATTCGTGAAGCTATGGAAGTAGAATGGACAGCTACTGAAAAGCAAATGAGATCAGATAGGGATGCTGAAGAAATAGAAGAAGCAAAAGAACAAGCTGAAAAACTAGCAGAAATAGAAAAAGATAGGCAAAATAATTTATTAGAATTAGAAATGGATTATTATGCTAGACTAGAAGAAGTAGATAATGAATATTTTGATAGTCAAAAAACAGCACAAGCATTAGAAATACAAGCTGTAAGGGATAAATACCATACTATAGAACAAGAGGCTATAGCAAATGGTGATAGCATTGTAAACATAGTAAAATTAAGGGAAGCACAAATAAAAGAAATAGAAGATAAATATAGGGAAGATAAAAGGCAAGAAGATTTAAAAGCTATTAATGATGGTTTTGATATGGCTAAAAGAAGTTCTGATGCATTACAAAATTTAGGTGATTTAGTATTTTCGCAAAAAATGGCAAAAGTAAAAAAGGGATCTAAAGAAGAAGAAGAACTAGCAAAAAAGCAATTCAAATTTAATAAGGCTATGCAATTATCAGGTGCAGTAATAGATGCTGGAAAAGCTGTGGTGGCAAGTTTGGCATCAGCACCTTTAGCTATTGGTGTAGTGCCTAATCCAGTAGGTATTGCAAGTTTAGCCCTAACAGCCTTAACATCAGCTACTAACATAGCCAAAATTGCATCTACTAAATTTAGTAGTAACCAACAAACACCTGATACACCTAATACTAATGTAGGTGGTGGTGGTGATGTAATTACACCTGAATTTAATATAGTAGGTGGTGCTGAATTAAATGATACAGAGGGTGTAGGACAACAGCCATTACAAGCATATGTAGTTAGTGGTGATGTAACATCAGCACAAAGCCTAGATCGAAATAGGGTAGAAAATGCGACAATTTAAAAATTAAAGTTATATATATATGCAAGTCATAGAATTAGTAATAGACGAAGAATCTGAAGAAGTAGGAGTACAAGCTATTTCGGTAGTTAATTCACCAGCCGTTGAGGTAGACTGGATAGCATTAAATAAACAAGTAATGCTAAAAGCATCAGATGATGAAAAACGTATTTTGACTGGTGTAGCTTTAATTCCATCTAAACAGATATATCGCTATGATGATGAAATAGGTGAATATTATATCTTTTTTAGTAAAGAAACTATAGAAAAGGCATCACAATTATTTTTAAAAGAATCTAATCAAAATAATGCTACATATGAACATGCCTATGATTTTGATGGTGGTATAGTAGTAGAATCATGGATAGTTTCAGATCCTGAAATGGACAAGTCTAAACACTATGGTTTTAATGTACCTAAAGGCACATGGATGATTAGCATGAAGATTGAGAATGAAAAGGTGTGGAATGATGTCAAGCTAAATAAAGTAAATGGTTTTAGTATAGAGGGTTTTTTCGCTGATAAAATGCAATTAAAAAAACTATCTAAAGACGAAATGCTAATACAAAAGATAAAAGATATTATCAATGAAGAAAACACCTAGTAGAATTACTAAAAATAATGGTAAACGTGGCTGTTTATGTGATGATGATACATATAGTCCTGATTGTTGTGATGGTACGATATGGGCAGAGGGTGTAGGAGTTACACAAAATCAAACAAATAACACAACAACTAATACAGCTACTACTAGAAATAACACTAATACACATGGATAAAATTTTAGAACAATTAAGAGTTATAAATGGTGCATATAAATTAGCTTATTCACATGCCCTTAAAATAGACGAATTACAGCAGAAGATAGAAACACT
>Ga0222718_10004545_pt1 | contig 11492 bp, 6 predicted proteins | sample C33_27DmetaG_FD_165045 | JGI IMG/M metagenome (GOLD analysis project Ga0222718, IMG submission 165045) | Estuarine water microbial communities from San Francisco Bay, California, United States - C33_27D | ecosystem: Environmental > Aquatic > Marine > Unclassified | place: USA: California... | reverse complement strand
GAATTTTCTTTTCTTTTCATACAATATCCAACTGCTTCGTTTTGATCTAAGTACATATTTTGAATATAATCAATTCTATTTTTTTCTTCTAGGAGGGACGCAGAGGACGGGCGCCGTGGAGGTTTCGGTTTCATCGGTTTAAGCTTATCGTAGTTCCGCGCGGCTCCCGCCGCTACGCCGCTAGCGGATCGCAGATCCGCGCGGAACTTCGTTCCGCTAAGCGGAACTGGTGAATCTGGCGAATCTGGCGAATCTGGCGAATCTATGATTCGCGCGGAACTTTGTTCCGCTACGATTCGCGCTGTGGAGTCGCTAATGTTTTTGTCTAATTGTTGCTTGTTACCCATTTTTATATTTTAGACCCTTACCTTTAGACCCTTACCTTTACCATCTTATCTCCAGATTTTTTCTAGCGAATCTGGCGAATCTACGATTCGCGCGGAACTCCGTTCCGCTTCGTTCCGCTAATTTATAATTTATAAATTATAAATTAATAATAAAAGATAATGAATATTCATAATGGTATAGGTGAATATTTTAAACTTGACAATAGTTATAGACATCTCTTTAGAATAGATAACAGAAAATATAAATCAGTTACTAATTACATCTACTCTAATTGCGTGCATACACCTATCTATCGGGTAATTTTAGCCAATGCTAGTCTCAAGAAAGAATGTAAAGGTATTACAACAAAATGTTTAGAACTTAAAAATAAAGAAGAGTGTGAGAAAAATAATTGTAATTTTATTGTTAGAACAATTCGACAACAGTTTCAGGAGATCTATACAAAAGAAAAGGATGAATTAATTTATGATTCGATGCTTACTGCAATCAAAGCAAAATTGAAACAAAATAAAGATTTAGAAAAAGATTTTATTTCTACTTATCCTTCTCCTATATTTTATATATCACCTAACGAAATTCTAGGGACAGGAAAGCAAAATTCAGGTCTAAATCAGTATGGAAGGCTTTTGGGAGATCTTAGATATAGATTAAAGAATGATGTAACTGACCGTATTAAATTGAAACGCAAAGAAGATAAAGAGACTGAATTTTATGAAACCTATTTGGCATTCGTTAACCTTTCGATGTTATTGTACAAAGGGGTTGATATAGTAGACACATATAAAAATAAAAAACCTAAAGACATTCTTATAGAAATTGAAAAAGATGGCATCTATGATTTGATAAAATATCCATCGAAGGACGAGGTTTTGAAATCGTTCTATAAATCCAAAACAGATCCGACTAAATACTCGTTTGTAAAAAATGGAATATATATTTCATTTCAAAATCCAACCCGTATCTCCGAAATTGTTCAAGGTCTAAATATAGCTGAATTCAGACAGATACAGATTGTTAAGGCAAAAGAAATTATTTTAGATTCGTTTTTAGATTCTCTTTTAAGTGAAAATTTTAAACAGTTAAAGACAGAACAATATGAAAAAGCTAAAAAACAAGCTTTTGAACAAATGATGGATGAAAGTAAGAAAGAAAGAATAGATGGAATAGGTGGTTATGATTACAGTTTATTCTATAAAAGAAGTGAAGATATTAAAACAAGACTTTTAAGTTTGTTTCTTAAACAAGATAAGAATAATAAACAAGGGTTTTCACCGGATTTATATAAGAAAATCAAAACTCTATTAAACGGATTACGCATCCCCAGCGATGAACAAGTTACATCAGCGGTTAAAAACTTTGTTGACATTTCAACTTTTGTAGGACAATCCTTACCGGAAAAAGAGTATACTACATCAGATAATAAATCCCCGATTTACATATACGACTTCTTACAAGAAGATAAACAGAATGAGAATACTAAAAAATATATGTATTTGTCTCCTAACGATTACTCTAAATTTATTCATATAGATAGTAGGTGGTATCCATCAGTTACATACTATATATTGGTTAAATTATTAAAGCGGGTAAGGGTAAATAGAACTGATGAAGCTTATAAATTAATTTTAAAAAATCCGAGTAAAAAGGTTGAATCATTATCTGACTTTAAAACCATTCCAGACATAGAGAGATTATATATTTCAAAAGAGAATACTTGGTTTCATAACAATATAATAAAGAATGCTAAAAAAGCTTTAGATATAAAATTTAAAAATAGAGAATTCCAAAACATTCTCTTAGACACAGGAACTAAAAAATTGTTATATAAAGATAAAAGTGATCCTATTTTAGGTATCGTACCTAACGTCAAGAGTGAAAATTTCACGGGAAAATATTTAATGGAACTTAGAGCTAAATTTAGAAAAGAGAGAAAAGATGAAAAATTCGACGATCTAAACATAAATAATATCGACTCAGTTTTTGAAAATAAATACATGAAAGCATGGCTAGACATGAGAATTAAAGATATCTGTAATAATTTAAATATTATGATAAAATATTTTAGCTATAATGAAATTAAATCAACCACAAAACTACTTAAAGATGTTGTAGATAAATTATATTTCCCTTGTTCTCATATATTTGCAGCAGAAGATAAAATTTCAGTTCCTGTATCAGTTGCTTTTAAGAAAAATGTAAAGAGATATTGTAAAGAGCTACGACAAAATGATTTAGATTTAGAAGATTTAATTTCAATGTTGTGGAAACGACTGCTAGTTATGATTTACTATATTATTAAAGTTCTTAAAAAGACGAATACACCGAATGCGAATCTTATATATAGAATGTTATACACAATTGAAAAAATTACCTCTAAAAAACAAAAATGTATTATTATCTCTGGTAATTATAATGAGCACGAAAACTGTATAGCTAGCGCTTTGTTAAATGTGTTTTCAATAATAATAACTATGAAGAAAAAGGTAACTGGTGACGACTTTTTATTAGATGAAAACGATATATTTACTTCTGTTAGTATAATTATAGGTAAATATATAAATAAAGATATAAAATCGTCTTTAGATGATGATAGTGATGATGATAGTGATGATGATAGTGATGATATAAAACAAATAAATGAACTGCTAAAAATTGGAGTGCCATATGAAGAAATTCAAATAATGATTGCTAAAGGAACCTTAACAAAAACTAAAAGTCCAGACCGAGTATATAGAAGACCAAGAGAAACCATGGAAAATTATCTAATAAGAGCAAAATGTATTGCACGTACTAAAGATGTTAATGAACTTTCTTGTGAAAAGAAAAATGCATTGCTTTTACATCCAGACAAGAATAAAGGTTGTGTACAGGTAGCTACGAGAAAATTCAAAGAATGGTCCGAAAGATGTTCTCGTGGTATGTCTCCAGACTCAGCGGCGGAGCCGCGCCGTTTCACGGCTTCAGGATCAGTCACTCTCGAAGATACATTGAAAAATATGTATTATGATAGTAATATTGATGATAATATAGTAGATACTTTTAAAAAATGTATTGAATATATTAAAATGTTTGAATTATCTAGAAAAATCAAAATGAATAGAATTAATTTTTTTGCTACATCGTTCTCAGCTTAAAAAGAAAAAGATGAAATAAAAATATGTCTGAATTTGAATTTGAAAAAATAAGTGGTTCTAATCCCTCACATATATCGACAGAGCCGAGAGCAAATATATTATTACCACTTAAACGGATCAAACCAGATAAAACTGTAGTCTTAAAAAGCCGTATGAATGTAGAAAATATATTGACACGTACAGGAGTTTTAGGAGATGGAAGTTGTTTTTTTCATTCATTACTGTATTGTATCAGTACTGAATACAGAAAACATAATTTGTCTGAAAAAATATTGGTTGTAAAAAGAATTAGGGAGAATTTAAGTCAAACTATCACATGTGAGTGCTGGGAAAATCTAAATAATGGACTTATATCGATTGTAATGTTTCAAGAACAAGTAAATATATCATTAACAGATTTTTATTCTTTTATTCAAAATACTAAAATTAAAGATCCAAAGACTCTATCATCTATAATAAAACAAACTAATCTAGATAAGAATAACTTACATATATATCAATTGATAGCTGATCTTTTACCAATAACAATCTTCGAAAAAAATATATTACCTGAATCTTACAAAATAAAAGGAAATATAGATAGAATTTCTAAAGAAATTCTGAAAAATACAATTCAATATTTTTATAAAAAAGACGAAATAAGAAAAATACAGGTATCAAAAGCAAGGTATTTGGAAACATACCTTAAAAAAATAATAGAAATAGTATTAAAAACATCGAAACAAAAATCGTATGAAAAATATGTAAGTAGTGTTAAAAATCCAAAAGTAAACATCGATACATTTCTTATCGATTTTATTTCCGATAAATTCAACAGAAATATTTATTTCATAGATGGTGAGACTCGTCTTCCGTACAAAAATTTTTCCAATCATTTAGATCAAAAGAGAAAGTCTTTAGTATTCGTTTGGGTCAATAGAAATCATTTTGAAAGCATTGGAATACTAAATGAGAATAAAACAATTACAAGAGAATTCTTACATGATCATCCTCTTATCTCTAAAATAAGACAACACTTAGGTTTGAAAAACATACAAGATGATCAGCTTAAATCTAAAATTGAAAATCTGCACTTGTCGTTTGAAGAAGATTCAGACGACGAGTGTGGGGTTTCGGATTCTTCTTCTTCTTCTTCTTCTGAAGATGAAGAATGTTAAAGATCAGAGCGTATCTCTTAATTATTAAAGATGTTAATCTCTTTAATAATTTTTTGCCGCAGCGAGAATAGTAGCTGCTAGATCCGCGCGGAACTCCGTTCCGCTAGAGCGAGTGAAACTCGCGCGGAACTCCGTTCCGCTTCGTTCCGCTAAATCAAAATATAATTTTTCCTAGACAGTTGAATTCATTATTTGAATATTCAACATTAGTTATCTCAACTTTTAATTTGTCATCTACTTTGATACAATTGTCATCGCTTATAAAAGAATTGTCGATAAATTTGAATTTTTCAGGTAGAAAGATAGAGGGTATTAGTAGTTTTTGTTTATCAAATATAGTAATAAAAATACCATCTTCTAAAATCATAACAACGGTTCCAAAAACACTTAATGATTTTACTGGTTTGAAGACACATGCCGTAAACTTGACAATACATATAAGTCGATTATTCAATCGACTTATATTATGATCGACTATTTCAACATTCTTATTAGTAATGTACAAAACGTGTCCATTATCTTCTGTGCATTCATCCTTTATAGCTTCTTTTAGTTTGTTTATCAAGTATGGTTTGAGTTTATCTTTACTCAAAATTTCAGGTTTAATCTCACAACTTTTTGTAAGTTCTACTTCATTCATTTTCTCAAAAAATACTTTTTAATTTTGATTTTAATCATTTTTTTAATTTGCGGATCTAGAGCGAGTTAGATAGAATACTTATTCTTCTTCCTCTATGAAATCCTCAGTTTTACTCGCGCGAATCGTAGCGGAACAAAGTTCCGCGCGAATCGTAGATTCGCCAGATTCGCCAGATTCGCCAGATTCGCCAGATTCACCAGATCCGCTTAGCGGTGGGGCGAATGCGCTATTATTCGAACCGAACTCCTTTTCACTCGCTCTTCCGCTAGAGCGAGTGAAACTCGCGCGGAACTCCGTTCCGCTTAGCTGTGGAATGTCTACATGTGTCTCGGTCATGTCTAATTCTTCATCATCACTTGATGTGCCACTCTCGTTTAGTTTCGTCAATACATTTTCTATAGCAGAACACCTATCATTAGTAATTTGTAACAAATTATCTATATGATTACTTACTTTAGATCTATCATACTTAAACTTGTGTTTTTTTATTATTTCGATATCAGATTTAATCAATATATCTATTTTATTATTTGTACTATTAAGTTTACCTATAACAATTTTGTTTTTGTCGAAAACAAATTTTGTCGATGGATGAAAGAAAATATTTAATTTTTTGTGTCGTTTCAAATATAACCTTTTTGATTCATGTTTCTCCACTGCTCCATTGCTCGTATCTGGTGTATCGAACGCGCGCTTTCCTTTGCGGTGGGCCTGTAGGCACTCGATCGAGCAGTACACGAAGGACATCCGCGTAAATTGCTCGTCCGCGTCGTCGAAGAGACGCGCGCACTGCGCACACCGCCAGGACGTTACGTCGAATGGCGCAGTTTTCACTCGCTTCGGCTTCGCCACTTCGTCACTAAAAAAAATGTTTTCTTTAGATTCTCTTGGTGAAAATTTTGGAACTATATCAAAAGGAGATGAAGATCGAGTTCTTTCTTTTACAATAATGTTTTTATACCTCATATGAAGTTTACAGTGAATTTGTCCTTTATTAGATTGTTTTCCACACCGAGTCCCTTTTTTTTTTCCTCTTCTATAGACGTAGATACATTCAGACGTGTTATCTTTAGGTATCATATTTTCTCTAGAAAGTTCATTGTTTATTGTTAGTGATTGTACTTCCGCGCAGATATTTGTCTCGTCACCACTCTGCTTATTATTATTCCATAATTTAGTTAATTCTTCTTTTTTGATATTATACGTATTAGATATGTCAGTCAAGAATTTATCTACTTTTGACTGAATTAATGTTGTTATTTGGTCTTCTAAATTCATTATACTTTAATCAAATAATCATATATTTTTTGTCATAATTTTCATTTTTTTTATTTTTCTTTCATCGATTTTTTACCACAAAATTCACTAGTAATTAGTTGATTCTTATCTGCGAAGTATTTTTTAAGTTCGGAACATATGTAATCTTTTTTCTTATTCGTAAAAAAGACAAATCTCATGTAATCATCCTCTGTTAAAGTGTAATCATCCTCTTTTAAAGTTTTTAGTTTGCTTTTGATTTTCTTTAGATTCTTTATTTTTTTGTCATCTTCTATTTTTCTTAAGATGATTTCATACCGGTTTTTCTTTGTTTCTGATTTAAATTCATGCATTCTGTTATTTCCAATTAGTTTTTTTATATCATCATCCTTTCTTTCAAACTTAAGTTTGAAATACATTGCTAAAAAGATCAAATAGGACTTTGTAAAACTGTCACATCGCATACCGTTAGTTTTCTTTTTTTTGTATTCAGTGGAATTATCTTTAATACAAAATGCTGTATCATCATTGGACACCATACCATAATATGGTAAAGATTCTAATTGAGAACGTATCTTTTCTTTACTAGATTTGTATAACTTATATTCACTAGAATTTGGTTCTGCAGTTGACCATCTGTTTGAATTATCCGATTTAAAACGTAAGGTAGAAGGAAGTAGAAGTTTCGAAAATTTTATACCATTTATATCTATAATAAATTTATTCAAATATTCTGAGATATATTTATTAGCTTTTAATATATCATCATCACTAGAATGTTCCAATAATGTCTCTCTGTATTTTAAAGGTAAAAATTCAATGATTTTTATAGTTTCTTGTTTTTCAATGTCTTTACTCTTAAGTTTCTTAATATTTTTTAAATAATAATCTTTTAAAATATTTAAGTTCTCTTCTTCTATAATTGGGTGTTCAGTATAGTATACATCTATAAAGTCATTATTTCGTGTCTGTATTTTATTTTCAAAAAGAAGTAAAAAATATAGGTTATTTTTTTCTCGTAGATAACTTTTATAACCATACTTATTAATGAATGGTATCTGTTTAACTATAAAATTATTTAACACTTTTAATAATTTATAAGGACGACTACTAGGATTTGCATTTCTAATATCGTTAAAACTTATAGAAAATTTAGTACTAAAGAGATTAATTAATGATTTTTTTACTTTTATGCAATCTTCATAATACAATCTATAGGTAGAATAATCTAATTTATCATCCTTCACACGACTTTGATTTATTCCAGGACATTTATACTTACATAGACTATATAAACATTCTCTTGAATTATCTCTCACATTTTCTGAATAGTTTCTATTATAAGTCAAACCACAATCAAAAGCGATTAACCTTATAAAACTGTCGAATTGTTTATTACTCATATCTTTACCAGCTGCAATTTCATACATATATTCTTCAATGCTTTTAACACTATCAATTGAACTAAATGATACTTGTAAATATATATCTACTTGAATATTTTGTTTTATTTTTTTTAAACTATCATGTGACCCAGCTCTGTATCCTCTTCCTAATACTTGTTCTATTGTTGAAAAATTAAACCAAGGAGTTTGAATTATTTCGACCTGAATGTTTTTCAAAGTTATACCTTCTTTTATTTTTCTAGAACCGAGTAAGACATTTATTTGTTGTCCTTCATTATTTTGATTGGAATTGAAAAGTTTGAGTATTTTAGATATTTTGTCATCGGGTGTTTCACCAGTTATTAAATTATATTTAATATTATTGAACAGATCTAAGATCAAACTAAATAATATAAGACCACTACCTTCTACGAATTCATTATATACAAAAACTAACTTCTTTTCTTTAATAGACCTAAGAATTATTTCAATTGTCGTCTTAAATTTTATACTATATTTACCTAATTTGTCTAATGAATATTTACCATTATCGTCTTTTAATTCATTTGTTAAGTTGGGTGTTAAGGTAAATCTTCTGTTATGTTTTTTTACATATTTATTGAATCCTTCCTTGCCATATGTTCCATCAGGAAACACAAAAATTGAAGAATGTCGACTCTTCGTGTAAATTCCGGTCGAAGAGTCTCCAGTATCTTCCGTATAAGCTTTATTGTAATGTTCTGACTGGAATTTGCTCATACAATTTTTGCTTATAGTAAAACTATTATAAGGAATGGTTTTACCTAATTTGACACCTTCGAATTTTCTCTTTACATCACTTACTTTACCTCTTATATATGAAACACGACCCTTGAAGTATTTTTTTAATTGTTCTTTTTTATCTTTGTTTATCTCCCAATGACCATTTACTGACTTAAAATATTCATTTAAAAATCTCTTACCTCTTGGTAACTGTCTATTCTTAGGTAAAATTAAATTCATAATGTCAGCTATTTCAGTTATATCATCTTTAATAATAGTGCCTGTTAACAGCATAACCTTACAAGATGTAAGGTTTGTTAAGAATTCATGGTATACCTTATACGTCGTTTTTTCAGTCGTTTTCTGTTCACTTATATTATGAATCTCATCTATAATAAATAAACATTTTTTATATTTTTCGGGTTTAACCTCTTTGTTCCTAATTTTGTTAGCAAATTTCTGATAAGTTTCAAAACTATAGAACTTATTTATTTTTTTTTTAATTTTTTTCTTTTCATCTTCCTCACCTTTAAATGCTCCGTCATATTCTCCATAAGGTGTACATGTATAAACTAGTTCTTGTTTGAAGTTATCTATTAAAACCTGACTACTTATAAAGATGCATCTATTGAACTCTCCACTCTTACGAAGCTGCTCCGATACACCTATTGAAGTACATGTTTTACCTGATCCAAGTTGATGGTACAATAACAACTTATTGTATATAGTATGTTGGTTAATAAACCGAGATATCAATTGTTGATGCTTCATAAGCTGTCCTTTTGTTTCAGGAATATTTTCAGATTTATCAAGCCTTAAGTCGTAAAACTCTTTTTTCTTATATATGTCTGACTCGAAATTTTCATCTAATTCATCCGGATAATTTGGTATAAAATATTTTATCGAATCGATTAACATCTTTTTTATAATTTTAATTTAATTTATAAATTATAATTTTCTAATCGGATCCGTGCGGAACTAGAGCGAATCGTAGCGGAACGAAGTTCCGCTATTTTTTTAAGTTAAAGGGTTGTAGTTAGGGAATAAACTTATCATGTGTGGCATATTTTCGTTATTAAATTATAAAGGTAAAAACCTCAATATTGATTTTGTAAAAAAACAAGCATTCAAAAGTGAGCATAGAGGTCCAGAAGAATCAAGTTTTGATATCTATAAGAATATTATTATTTCATTTTTTAGACTAGCAATTAACGGGGGGAAAGATGGGAGACAACCATTGAAGATTAACAACAAGGTTCTGATCTGTAATGGCGAGATTTACAATTTCAGAAAGTTATACGAGATCTCAGGAACTAAACCTACGACAACTTCTGATTGTGAAGTTATAATTCACATGTATGAAAAATATGGAATAGATTACACTATTAAGTGTCTAGATGGTGTTTTCGCATTTATGTTGATCGATTTTAATATTAATGAAATTATTGTTGGAAGAGATCAATTTGGTGTGAGACCTTTGTTTTGTATGCAAGATACTGAAAAATCGAGCAATCTCTTAGGATTTTCATCCGAAATGAAACAACTAATTGACTTGAAGAAAAATTCTGATATAAGAGGAGAATACGATATAAGTTTAAAATTTCTTAAAATTGACCAGTTCAAACCAGGTACTTATAATATTCTTAAGTTAGATGATATTAACAATTTTTGGTATGTATCAACGATAGTAGATTTTTCCAAATTCCACTTAACAAGTGCGAATATGACGAATCATAGCGAGTCTTCAATATTAGATAGTATTCATGATGTATTTACTGAGTCTATTCGTAAACGAGTACAAGATACAACAGATAGACCAATTGCTTGTCTTCTTTCTGGAGGCTTAGATAGTAGTATAGTTGCGTCATTGGTTTCTAGGTTATATAGTCGCGCGGATCGTATATTAGAAACTTATAGTATAGGATTAAAAAATTCGGAAGATTTAAGATACGCAAAAATTGTATCTGAATTTATTGGTTCTAAACATACCGAAATTGTAGTCTCTGAAGAGGAATTTTTTACTTATATTCCAAAGGTTATCAGAAAAATAGAAAGCTACGATACTACAACTGTGAGAGCAAGTGTAGGTAATCTAATGATCTCTGAATATATATCAACTCATTCAGATGCTAAAGTTATTTTTAATGGGGATGGTAGTGATGAACTAATGGGTGGTTACTTGTATATGAATTATGCTCCAGATGCGTTAGAATTCGATAAAGAATGTAAAAGACTTCTTAGTGATATACATTATTTTGATGTGTTACGTTCAGATAGAAGTATTTCTACAAATGGTTTGGAACCCCGAACTCCATTTCTTGATAGAGATTTCGTAAATTCTTATTTATCTATTCCAGCAACATATAGATATACAATGAATAAAAAACAAGAAAAATATTTGTTTCGGAAAGCATTCGATAGGGGATATTTACCAGATGAGATTTTGTGGAGAAGAAAAGAAGCATTTTCTGACGGTGTGTCAAGTAAAGATAGATCATGGTATCAAATCATAAACGAATTTGTATCAAAAGAAGAGATTAATTTCGACTCTGATTATTATACATACAATGAACCAAAGACACGCGAACAAATTTACTATAGAATGATATACGAAAAACATTATGCGAATACAGGGAGGTTAATTCCTTATTTTTGGATGCCAAAGTATATAGAGGCAACTGACGCAAGTGCAAGAACTCTTGATATCTATAGCGAATCGTAGCGGAACAAAGCGGAACGGAGTTCCGCGCGAGTTTCACTTTGAAAATTAAAATTAATTTAATTTTAATTTATCTTAGCGGAACGAAGT
>Ga0222718_10004542_pt1 | contig 11494 bp, 10 predicted proteins | sample C33_27DmetaG_FD_165045 | JGI IMG/M metagenome (GOLD analysis project Ga0222718, IMG submission 165045) | Estuarine water microbial communities from San Francisco Bay, California, United States - C33_27D | ecosystem: Environmental > Aquatic > Marine > Unclassified | place: USA: California... | reverse complement strand
GAAAAAATATTAAACGTGTTGTCCCCACATTTCTCGGGCTCGGGTTGACTAAATAACTTCATAATAACACCCTTTTGTTTTTTGGTCGTATACCATTCGTCTTCAAATAAAGCGTGATTCTTTCTTTCAATTTTTTCCTCTTTTTTTAGAACTATTGTTTTTATGCCTTTTATGCCTTTTTGTCGAGTATTACCCATTTCTATATATTATAAAGATAAAGAATATAAACTCAATGCGTGATATTATATTAACAGCATGGTAAGTAAAATTCTCGATAATTCCAAAGAAAGTAATGAAGTCAAAGGAATCAAAGGGGACAAAGGAATCAAAGGAATCAAAGGAAACAAAGACAATGAAAACGACAAAAAAAACAAAAAGAAAAATCAAGAATGTGTCGAATTAAAAAATATTCAGTACAAAAGTATGTTGTTGAATCATCAAAATTCCGCGGTAAAAACAAAGCCTAGCGAAATAGACATTGAAAAATATTTGAAACATGAAAGCAAACTGAAAACAAAGTTATTGTGGTCCAAACTCGACAAATCTATCAAAATAAAGAAATTGGTTGATTTTGCAAGTGTGTGGGTAAACAAAAATTATACGGAATTGTCAAAAAAGGGGGACAAGATTTCAACTATTAAAGAGATAGAAGAGGTTCTTACCAAATATTTGAAAACGGCTTTACAAAGGAAAAAATTGTCCAAAAATAAAGAAGTCGAATATGACGTGGAAAATGAAGTCATCATCGATATACCGGGCTTAGAATATAAGGAAAAACGCAATGTTTTTGTCATTAAAAGCGCAGACAAAAAGAATGCTACTATGAAGAATTTGACACCAGTGCGGAGACTCAAAGAAAAAAGAAATATTACAAAGAGAAAAATGAAAGGAAAAGTAAAAAAAGATGGCAAAGAAAAGAAGAAGGTCTCATCTATTAAGGGATTGAAAAAAGGGTTGAAAAAGGGATTGAAAAAAGGGTTGAAAAAAGATTTGAAAAAAGAATTAAAGGACAATTCATTATAAAATATATTGGTCAATATACATAATTATGAATAATTACGTAGTGTGTGGAAAACTTACGATTGAAGGAGATATTATAGTCAATGGAACAATATACAATGTTAAAAGTTTAGGCGGTCTAGTAAAAGTATTGGAGCAAGGTAGTTTTAAAAATATCATGGAATTCACAAATAATGAAACAGTCATAAAAGAACTAACTTTAGACAATCTGGTTTTGGTTGATTTCGAATGTTCTGATAAATCGGAACTAACTATCAGTGGAAGTTGCATCTGTATTGACACGAAGACTATAGAATAATTAAAATGATAATATTTCAATGGGTAATTAGTTTAAATGAATTAAATGAATTAAATCAATTAAAGTTAGTATTAAAAAATACTTTACTACTAACTTTATTTTACTACTTACCTACCATTATATACCATAAAACCCATCGCCCTTAAAGCTCGTTCTCATACTGCGACCATGTCTGCTCAAAGAGCAAACCTAATTGCTTCTTTTCATACGCGCGAATACTTGCCTGAAGTTCCAAGTATTTGTTCTCCCAATCCTTTGACTTCTCAAGTTCACTTCGGAGGATTGAAAGACCGTTTTCCACCATCGAAATTGCCTTTTCCCCAGAGTCCCTTTCCTCAGAGTCCTCATTACTGCGCTTTCTTTTCTTACCTCTCCTCTCTTCCACGGCTTGTCTCATTTTTTCTCTCTTACGTCGAGAAAAGTCGCCAAAGTCACCCGAATTTTCCGCAACATCGAAAGGGTATTGTCTTCCAACACTAAAGGCACTAGCCATCATAACATCGCCGTCATTGTTCCATCTATTCTCTACCGCCTCGATAATCGCATCAGACATCGTCACGTCTTCCTGTTTAATCGTTACTTCATTGACCTTTGTCTCCTGTTCCTTACCGAAAAAATCCGTCATCTTAGTATTTCTCGAAGCCATAATGTTGAACTAAAGTCGGGTTTAATTACTTACTGTCTTTGTAAATGTTTATTACATCACCTAATATAATTACAGCCAATGCAATGATTTGAAATTCGACTCAGAAAAAAAAATTGTAATTAAAAAATCACTTACAAATTGTTTCAATACAATATATAATATGACTGACAAAAAGATTGAAGACAAATACATATGCTACATATTGCGCTGTGGAAATTATACATACAATGGTTGTACGAATAATTTCAAGAGAAGAATACGTCAACATAATAAGGAGATTAAAGGGGGAGCCAAATGTACTGCTCGTCGAGGACCATGGGAACCTTATTGTATAATAGAAGGATTCAAAGACCAGAGAGAGGCGTTACAGGCAGAGTGGCGTATAAAACGTGTAGAAGGTAGACGCCGAGCCCGAAAATACTGTGGACCCGCCGGTAGAATCAAAGGTCTCGCCCAACTTCTCAAACGCGAACAATTCACGAGCAAGAGCGAAAGACCCATATCAGAAATACCTCTTAAGATATATGTCGTCGAAGAATTTATGCCGATATTGGAAGAAGTAAAAACGCGCGAGAACATTATCCTTGAACTTTTGTAAAAGTTCATTCAAAACTATTTAAATTTTTGGCATGCCTTGATTCGAAGAATAAGTTGCTTTGCTAACTGCCTTTTTAAAAGGCGGCAAAACAATTTAACTGTTTTTGCCCCGAACCGAAGGTTAGGTTGCTTCGCCAACCCACGGTTTTACTTTCATAATGCCGAGGCATTATGAAAGAGAAAATAGTGATTTTGCCCGACGGTTTTGAATCTTAGGTCAAAGACCTAAGATTATAAAAGAGTCAGAAATCGAATTTAAAAATCTTTGGCATGCCTGCCTTTTTTAAAAGGCGGCGTCATAATATATAAAGGGCAAATTATTTAAAACGATAACAACATATTAACATATTAATATATCAACCTTTATGCAAAAAATTCTTCTCAAGCCTTTTAAATATCGTCAGATTGTTTATCGCTTACATCAGGACAAAAAACTAAAACTGGGGGTCAATCAAGTTTCACAGATTAAACAAGGAATCAGAGAAGAATTGCTTCAAGGTAAAAACAAATTAATTGACATTACTTATAAATTCGACTATGAATTATGCGAAGAAGAATACGACTTAGACGATTTTATTGGAGAGCCCGAATCAATTGACAATTCAACCGACATTTGTGAACTCGAGGGTCCAGGAGAAGCCGAATACAATAATCTCGCCCAATGGTTAACACAACAAATCGACGAATATGTACAAAAGAATATATTGGAATTCCGCGAATATAAACATGATTCCACCTTCGTCAAAAAACTAGGTTATTTCATTCGAGACAATATGAAAGACAAGGAATGGTACGATATAATGGAAGAAGACGAACTCGAAGAATTAATTATGAAACAATTGGTACTCTATTTGAAATTCATGGAAATACCACGACGTTCGCATCCTGGCTCTATCATTGTAAAAGAGATTAGTCCCGAGAGAGAAGCCGAGTTGGACAAAATAATAAATTATCTAGAAAACGTCGAACAACCCGATCAGCGCACTGATGATTGGTACGAATTCCGTCACAATCTTCTGACCGCGTCGTCCATTTGGAAAGCACTCGATTCACAGTCACAGAGAAACAACCTAATACTCGGCAAATGTATGCCCATTGACAAAGAAAAATATTCGCGTGTGAATTTAGACAGTGCTTTCGAGTGGGGACATCGTTATGAACCGCTTTCTACCATGCTCTACGAGAAAAAATATGATACTGTCATTGGCGAATTTGGCTGTATAAAGGATACCACGGTAGATTTCCTCGGTGCATCACCCGACGGCATTAATATTAAAAAGGGAAATCCACGCTATGGACGTATGTTAGAAATCAAAAATCCCAAATCGCGTATTATAAGTGGGACACCCAAAAAGGATTACTGGGTGCAAATGCAGTTACAAATGTATTGTTGTAAATTGGAGGAGTGCGATTTCTGGGAGACGAAATTCACGGAGTATGAAAGTCGCAATGAATTCATCGAAGACCAATTAGAAGGCGGGAAATGGTGGGAAACCAAGGATGGCAAGAGAAAAGGCGTAATAAAGATGTTTGAAAAGAGAAAGGGTGGCGGCGTGGACTATATATATTGTCCTTTAACATTTGATAAGAGTCGGGAATACGAAAGATGGAATGATAAAATCATGGACGATAACGAAGACCGTACATGGTTAAAGGATATATATTGGAAACTCGAGACGGAGTCTTGTGTATTAGTGGAGAGGAATCGTTTATGGATGCAGGCGGCGCTTCCAAAATTCAAAGAAATCTGGAAAATTATATTGGAAGAGCGTGTCAGTGGTTACTCGCATCGTCAACCAAAAAAGAGAATTAAAAAGACAGAAGTGGTAGAAAACAATCCAATAAGAATAAAAATCGAGGACCCAGAAAACAAAAAAAACAAGGAGCCCGAAAACAAAAAAAAAGTTGTTGTTACAAATGAGAAAATAAGAGAAGAAAAACCACGTATAATGGTGAAAATTCGTACAGAATCATTCGAAGAATTTAAAAATAAGAGTAAAGAAAAAGAAAAAGATAAGAGTAAAGAACAAAACAAAGACGATAAAAATATAAAAATAACTCTAAAATAGAAATAATGGAAAACAATAAAATAAGAAATACTAAAATCATTGAAAAGACAACATCATGGAACGAACATCAGGAAGAATTATTAATTGCGTGGGGCGAAAAAGCCTCGGGTTATGCGTGGCTACACAACCAAAGCGCCAGTCACTTTCGCAATAGAAACAAATACATTTCTATACCGTCTGCTCTTTTTTCATACGCGGCAGGCTCAAGTGCATTTCTTTTGACCGACGAAATAGACCTTTCCACACTCAAAACCTTTATAGGCATAATGAGTATTATCGCGGGTATATTAACCACTTTTCAGGAAATATTTACATACAAAGAAGAAACCGAACGGCACCATATAGCAACACTACGATTTCTTTCTTTCTTCAGGGACATTAGTTCAGAGTTGAGTCTCCCATCATATTCAAGGACTTCGGCCACGGAATATATAACGTTAAAGCGTATAGAATTCGACCGAATGTTGGAACAATCGCCAGTAATACCGGTTTTCATGATAGACCGATTCAACGATAAATTCGGCGACCTTGAGGTACATAAACCCGACGTAGTCAATGGATTACAAACCATTTCACCGAATCGCAATCAAAAAAATAGTGGGAAACACAGTATAGAAAGTATATACTCGATGAATGGTATATTGAATGAAAAGAAACCACGTATAGAAATATCAAATCGTCCGATGGACTTGAAAAGCTGTATAATACCGATGCAGAATATAGAAAAATTATTCAAATACAATTTTTCTAAACCAGAAGAAAATAAGGATTCACAAGAGAAAAAAGAATAATGATATATTATTTTTACGGGTTTACTCTTTTTTTCTGACATTTAAATGTCTTTTTTTTACTTAGTCCACACTTTTGTGTTCCGCTTGTCCCACCAATCTTATTATTATAATGAAGGTCTCCGCTAACACCAATGGCTTTAATTATATAATAAAATATAAACGCAAAGACTATGCCAAATATATAACTTCCTATGATTTGCGGTAGTTTGAAGCCACACGTCTGCTTCATGATACCATTGTATAATATTAGAAAGTGTAGAAATAACAATATCATAACTTGTTTATTACTTGTATCGGGTTTGCCGTCAAATATACCACCATTCACATAAAAGGCAATAAAAGAAAAAATAAGTGTATTGATTTCAGGGATATTTTTTGGCTTAAAGCCCATACCAAAAATATCTTTGCAAACTTCCTGAACTGTATCAGCAGCATCATCACCATCAGCAGCAGCATCAGCAGCAGCATCACCACTCTGAGAGGCAATACTATTTATTAATTTCCCGAAAAACGTCACTAAAAGAGTACCAAATACCACTAGAGCACTTTTAATGGATGTATTGGCAACAGATTCGAATATAAAAAAGGAAGATATTATCAATGGGAAAAAATTCATAGTCTTTAAAATCGCCGTTTGGTCTTTTTCCATTATTATATATAGTAATTTATTTTTTTTATCTATTCGCCTTGATTTCTTTCAATACCTCTTTAATATGCTCAAAACATTTATATTTCAAATTACAAATCTTCGAGGTATAATAAAAATTCGTTTTGTTTCTCTCAATAAATGCTATCATCTCAGCACGATTATCCTTCGAAATGTAAAATATATTTATTCCTGCTCTCAGACACGCTAAAATTTTAATTTCAAACATCTCTACTCTTCCTATCAATCCATTATCTTTTAAAACTCCCATAAATATTATATCAGGTGTCAATCTCAAACTATTAAAAAGGGAAAAAATGCCAATACATTGTGCAAAACCCCCAGATTTACCCGTCAGCATTCCCTGTGTCAAAGTATTTTTCATGAGAGAATTAAAAGCGATATATTCCAAGGTAATACTAGGCAAAGTATTAATCTTTTTCTTGTCACCTGTAAGACTTTTTTTACGTTGTAAAATATTGACCCAGTGTTTTTTCTTATCGAGGGGTGTATATTTCCACGCGATAATCTTGGCTTTTTCTAAAGAAGTGCTGAAATCGGCGTTGTCTTGTTTCGGTAAAATCTGGTCCGAACCTTGGCAACCACACTCACTAAACCTCATCTTATAAATTAGAATGCCGCGCATATTACGATTAACCGCCCAACTACCAACGGTTATACTGTAAAGATTAGGGTCGATATTTCCGCAAACTTCACGATCTTCCAAAGAGTCAATCGACAAGAAGGGAAACAGCGAGAATTTAATACAATAATGTTCGCAAAGTGTGATAATGAAGAGATGGTGAGGCATGTCAAGTAATTTTTGTTTAGTCGCGTCATCTAAAGAATAAAAGGACGAGATCATTTCCTTTAATACATAGAAAATCTGTTTGGTGTCGCGTTCAAAGGTATAATTTTCCATGAGGTATATAAGGTCCTGGTCATTTAGAGGAGGGAAAACAAACTTTTGAAAGTCTTTAAGAATGCCAAATTTCAGGATTTTTAACTCGGATAAGGTGAAGGGTTTTCGATATTTGGGTTCTTTGACACCTTTCGCCTTTTTTTCAGAAATATATATTCTAATTTGTTCTTTTATGAATATATTCCTCAGGCTGTCGAGGATATATGGGAGGTAATAAACCCGAATAATAACAATCTTCGATTCACAGGATAAATTACCCTTGACCATATGTTTTTGAATGGTTTCCAAAGTCAAATCATTGTTTCCCTTCGCTTCAGACATAAATTATTAAACTATATAATAATTTATGTTATATTATTACTTATTGTTTGACTTATTTCACGAAGATTATATCGAATACTTCCTGAATGGTACCCACTGGATTAAATTTGATACCTTCGATTACAGGATTGTCTTTATATTTTTCCATAAACTTATCAAACGCCTTGAGATTTTCCTTAGGGAATAAAAATTCTTTTACACCCGCGCGAATGCCCCCTAGTATTTTCAAATCGAGACCTCCAATGGCGGTCACGTTTCCTTGTAAATTAATTTCACCGGTAATGGCTATGTCATTTCTTATTTTTTTATTGTTAAGGAGACTGTAAATCGCCGACGTGATGGCAGTGCCGCCTGACGGACCGTCTTTGGGCGTGGCGCCTTCGGGCACATGTATGTGTATACCGTTACTCATTTTCAGATTTTTATTGTTTCGGTTTTTGATGAGAGCAACTTGAGTTTTTTTATCGGTGAGTTCCCAGGCAAGTGTTTTGGCTACGTTCATACTTTCTTTCATCACATCGCCTTGCATACCCGTCAATTTCAATTCTAAGAAGCTTCCGTGGGGGAAGAAGAAGGCTTCAATGGGAAGCATACCGCCCATACCCATTGAATTCGCCCATAGACCGCTAATCAACCCTGCCTTCGGCGTATCATGTATTTTTTTGTACCTGATATCGTGTCGTTCTTTGAGATATTTGACTTTGATTTCTTCTTTATTCAGAATTTTCGGTATTTCAACGATGCCTTTGGATTGCAAGAATTCGAGATTGATTTCGCTTATAATTTCAAACAGAATTTCTTTCAGTTTTCTCACACCCGCTTCGTTAGTATAAGTTTCGATGATAAATTTGACCACGTCCTCGGGGATTACGACCGAATCAGCCATGCCCGTTTTTTGGAAGATTTCGGGGAGCAAATAATTCTTCACGATGACTTGTTTATCTTCAAGGGACAAATGTTTGAATTTGACACGATGAATACGGTCCAATAAAATACGATCAATTGCCGCAACATTATTATAAGAAAAGATGAAGAGTACTTTACTCAAATCCAAATCGACACCCGCAAAATATTTATCTTGAAAGGCTTCATTTTGGGTACCATCGATTAAATGCGTCAAAATCCCGATTATTTCTCTCCCGTGTTCTGTACGAGAAACCTTATCAAGTTCGTCAATGTATATAATAGGATTCATACATTTACTATCCATGAGTATATCAACAATTCTCCCCCATGTACTTCCCACATAGGTATAATTATGTCCCACGAGAGTACTTCCATTGGTCGAGCCGCCCAAGGCAATGAAAGAAAAAGGTCTTGACTCGCCATTCTCATCTTTGAGACATTGGGCCAATCCTTGTTTGGCCACCGATGTCTTACCTACACCAGGAGGACCTTCAAATCCGAAGCAATAACCGGTTTGTTCGCCATTAATCCATTGTCCAATAATACGTTCGATTTGTCGCTTAGGTTCCTCGTGTCCATGTATGGCTTTGTTGAGTGTTTTTTTGACATTTTTCACGTACTTATCAATCTCCCTTGAATTTCCATGAATTTCTTCAATTTTGTCACAGATTAAGTTATGCGTGGAGATTTGTTTTTGAACATTTTTATATTTTTGATTGAGATATGAAACAAAATCTTTATCTTGGTAATATTTTTCAATATAATTTTTTATAATGGTTTTTAATACAGCCATTTTCTTTCCAGAATGGCATATTTTTACCATAGGTTTTCCATCGACACTCTTCTTTTTTTTATTGGATTTTATATAATCATTGATATAATTGATATTATTTATGAGTTGCGGTCTAGGACGAGCCGTAAAATTTTCAATAAGTAATTTTTTATTTTTAATTTGTAAATTTTTATTTATTTCACCATGAATTTTATTACAAACATTTTTAATTGCGATTATATTTTTTTCCCCGTGACCTTTATTACTGTCACCATTATCACTCTCGGCATTATCACTGTCATCATTGTCCCCATCACCACTGTCACCGACACCACTGTCACCATCATCATTGCCACTGTCGCCACTGTCATCATTGCCACTGTCCCCATTGCCACTGTCATCATTATCATTACCACTGTCGTCTTTGTTACCATCACCATTATTCAAAGACAAAATTTTCAAAAACTCTTCATTGCCTTCTAGATTATTAATGTCTTTGATAAGATCGACGTAATTTTTTTTAATTTGATTTTTAATTTGAAGAACCGGTTCTTTTTTAAAAGTACCAAAAGGTATTTTCAAAATGCCTTCTAACCATGAACGTGCTTTTGAACCCGAGTCTTTCCCTTCTACTTTTATTTCCTTGAATTTAACCATGGCTTTTTCCTTGATTTTATCGCTTGCTTTCATCAAACAAATCTGTTGTTCCAGAGGAATTTTACTGTTGTCGAAATTAGACAAATTTTTGGTATAGCGTTTGGTATTAAGCATTGCATCGCGGAAATATTTTTTGATTTCCCACGGTAAACTATCAAAAAGCATGGTCTGTTCATTTGTATCGACTTTGTTATTTTGATCATTGGTTAACAAATCGTACAACAAATAAGCCAAATATTGATATTCGGGATTATCTTTTTTCATGAGCATTTGTATCATAGTGGTTCTTTGAGCGTAGGGTTCGCTATTTAAAAACTCTTTCACTACTTGTGATATATTCTTCTGTTTGATTAGTATGGACTGATTCAAATACCCAATGTAACGATTATAAAGTTCGTTATTATTATAGATGAGAAGTTCTTTGAGTGTGAGAATATCTACAAATCGATCAAAATCAGGTAGTGAAAAATCATTGTCGGAAGGTTTCGACACTTTCATTGATTCTTTTCTTTTTCGTATAAAGGGATGATTTACACATTTCAATACTAAATCGTCAACCAAGGCATTTACGATTACCGTCTTTTTTTGTTCTTTATTTTGCAAGGCTATTTTAATCCCATATACTTTTGTTTGAAAATTTTTACTGGTACGAGCCAAATCAAAACAATCAAAGGTTTGTGATTTTTCGACAATCATGAAATCTTCGACTATGCGATTTTTTACAATACGAACATTGGAACGCCTCGCACTATTGGTACCCGGCGCAGTCTTTTTTTGCCACGGAATAATTTTTAAATTAATGGGGTGCGTATACAGTCGTAACATTTCATATATTTCTTTATTATCGTCGTTTATATTTTCCAATAAATAATCATTTCCAAATAAAACGGTAATAAGTTCATTCAAGTCGTATGTTCCATAATTTTTGAAGGTAGTGGTAAGTTCATTATTAACACGTTGTAAATGTAATTCAATGTTTTCCATATCAATTGACTTGCCACCACTTTTTACAAACTCATCGCTGGTTAAAAGTGCATGATATTCGACCAAATCTTCGAATAATTTTTCTAAACTAATGATACAAGTATTGAATTCATTGACTCCGATGATATCGAGAGTTTTATAAAAATCCACAGCTTTAATAGTATTTTGAATTAATTTTTGAAAGAATAAAATTCTTTTTATGGCTTTTTCTTGAGCTATTTTCATCTTAGAGTTTTTAGTATTTTTGCCAGCTTTTTCATTCTTTCCTCCCTTGCTACCCTTTCCTCCCTTTCCTCCCTTAGTTTCTTTCCCACCTTTGGCAACTTTTGTATTTTTACCTGTTTTTTTCTTAATTTTTACATTTTTCGGATGTTTAGATTTAATATTGCTAAAAGGTGCCATATTTGTAATATATCGGGGTATTTTAATTAACTTTTTAAAACTTATAGATAAAAAATATAGATAATTCGTTATTTCATGTATTAACCATGGGCATTCCATCATATTTTTCGAATATTATACGCGAAAATAAAAATATATTGAAAAAAATCGGCGATTGTCGAAATGTTACGTCTACATCGACTCATTTTTATTTGGATAGTAATTCTATCATTTATGATTCGATGAGGAAAATTTTATTAGAAAACGATGCTGTTCCTCCCAATAAAAATAAAAAAATGCTAAATAATACAATATTCGAAAAAAAACTCATCCAAGAAGTAGCAAAAAAAATTCTCGAATATGCTAAAAAAATACGACCCCGAGATCTACTATATATCGCTTTCGATGGGGTTGCCCCAATGGCAAAATTAAATCAACAGAGAGAACGTCGAAACCGAAGCGCCATCACTTCTGTATTTTTGAG
>Ga0222718_10004541_pt1 | contig 11495 bp, 11 predicted proteins | sample C33_27DmetaG_FD_165045 | JGI IMG/M metagenome (GOLD analysis project Ga0222718, IMG submission 165045) | Estuarine water microbial communities from San Francisco Bay, California, United States - C33_27D | ecosystem: Environmental > Aquatic > Marine > Unclassified | place: USA: California... | reverse complement strand
ATCGCCTCCACCAGAAGCAGAAGCAGTCACATATTTTTCTGTAAAAGCCATTATAGTCCTGCTTTAATTGCCGATTTAAGTTCTTCCGCAGAAGTTGCACCATCACTAATCGCGGGATTTATAAATGTGTTATTTATATCAGCCTGAACAGCAAGTAAAGAATTTCGCCTAACTTCTTCTGCTTGACTGTTTTGATATGCTGTTCTAGCGTTATCAACATCTTGCTGGGTCGAGCCTTCAAACGGTCTGCCGCCACCTAATGCAATTATCTCATCAATAGACGGCTGCATAGAAGCCGGAAGACCAGAAGCAACAGCAGCAAACTGAACAGATCTAGGGTATGTATTACTAGACAGTTCTATACCTCTATTGAAAACGTGAGAAATAAACCAAGCCAGTAAAGATTTTTCTTCACCGGATGGCATAGAAGTATAATAATCAATAAGAGAGCCAAATCTGGAAAGATTTACGGGGTCTTCTAAAACCAAACCATTTGACTCAAGGACGATTTTCATTTCGCCACAAGGTATAGGATTAGCGGTCATATTGCTAATATGATTAACAATTTGAATGTCTGTAAGCCCTTGGTCCTCAAGAGGCTTTATATGTAAAATATAGTCTAACATTAATGCTCCTTTTTTTAGATCAACACTATATTATACACAAAATAAAAAGAAAGCCGCCCCAAACGGAACGGCTTTGCATTTTTCTTTTTATCTAATAAAAAATTAGAAGGAGCCAGCAAGGACTCTACGGTTATCAAGGACACCAAAGCCCATTTCTGCAAATCCGTAATAACCTTGTCTTTGATGACGATGAAGAGTCTCATCTTCAAAAACTTCGACCTCACGCTTAACAGGCATAACAAAGCTGTCGCTAGCGCCCTGATCCAAGCCAATTACAAGCTCAACATCACTACCCTGAAGCGATCCGCCAAGATCAGTAGTGAAGTAATCTTGATACTCTTGATTATCACCAAACTCAAACAAGTCGTGAAGATTCACGCCGAAAATTCTGGTGATAGCAGGACCATCATCGCCAGCAACATAGATTTCTCTACGGCTAACTTCGTCAAGCTGATCAACACCCCAGTTGCGAATGTCTTCAACAGCTTCTGGCGAGCAGTAAAGGTCAGTCAAGCGACCGGGAGCGGTAACACTGTTACCACCACCATTACGACGCATGACAGTTTTCATCAAGCTAACAAGACGCTTGGTGAATTGACCAGCGCCAGCGTCGGCATCGTAAACCAAAATGTTACGATCAACAGCAGCGGCCAAAAGAGTGTGCCACCCATCATCGTTGATCTTCTTAACGAAGGACGACTCAAGAACCTGCATCGCACGACCAACAACATTCCAGTTTGCTTCGCGAGCATACTTGAGAAGGAAGTCAATCGAGCTAGTAACGCCATAAGTGTTAACCATGACGTAATCACCTTCAACGTGACGCTCAGGAATGCGACCGTTGCCTGGATTTGTATAAGCGATATGGTCTACTTCAGTACCGGGAGCTAGAAGATCCAATGGGAACTCTGGGCTAGCACTAGGCTCAAGAGGCATAGCCTCGTAGATCGAAGTAACAACATCACCAAAAAGAACACCCTTACGAAGAGGTAGTTCCAACGCTTTAGCGATTTCGCGCTGCGCTTCAATTGCAACAGCTTTGTCGGAAGCGCCTGAACGCTTCAACAACTCGATAAATTCTTCTGATGGTCTATCTTTAATCGACATGTTAATATCTCCTTTTAGTTTAATTATACGTTTGTGTTAGGAAGGTCAATGTACACCTTGGCATAACCATCCTGATCAACACCAGAAAGGAATCTACCAACAACTCTAGTTGAACCATCTGCATCGGAATCATCATCAGAAAGATCCGAAGTAGCAAGAAGACCGCTGTGGGCAACAAAAGCGGCATCACCAGCACTGGGGCTAGTACCTTCAAGGCTGTTAGTTACAACATAACCCTTACGAAGAAGGCTAACTTTACCGCCTTTTTGAACTTCATCTTTGTGCTGGTTGAGATGTTGACGAGTAAGGTCAATATCGACCATATCGTTAAGCAAAAGACCAACAGGAACTTTACCAGATGGTAAAGCAGCATAAGTGACCAAAGCCTCGCCTTGGTCCATAGCAGCACCAGAACCACCAGTGCTAATCGAAACAACGCCGCCTCTAGTAGCGGCTTCATTCATGAAGAATGAAATATCGACATCGAGAGTACTTCTATCAGATTTAAGAGCCATTATTTATCTCCTTTAAAAAAAATTACTTGTTTTTTGGTGTTGACTGTAAGAAAGAGCCAATCCATTCACTGGCTACACTACGAAGGGATTCCGCAGGATCGACTTCAGGCTCTACTTCAGCAACAGCAACTTCTTCGCTTGCTTCTGCTTCTTCAAGAACCTCTTCACTTGCCTCTGCTGGGTCAAGTTCTTCTTCGATTTCCGCCTTAGCGTCTTTTTCTTCCTTATCTTTTTTATCTTTATCGCCATGCATATCAGCATATTTCTTTTTCATAACAGCGACAACCGCTTCAAAAGCCTGATCATCAACACCGTCAAAAGATTCAACTGTCGCAGAAGCCTCTTCCGAATCAAGGCCAGCTTCTTCAAGCTGCGCTTTGCGCTTCATCATAGCTTCTTTCTTTTTCATATCACGAAGCTCTTCCATCTTTTCTTTCATATCTTTTTCGCCATTTTTAATGGCTTCTGCCTGCTCAGTGATGGTAGCATCTTTAGCAGTCAAAGATTCTGCCTGTTCTGCAATAGTGGCTTCAAGCTCTTGAATTTTAGACTCAAACTCAGCCTGCTGTTCTGCGAGAACCCTTTCTTTTAAAGCTTCATTGGCTTCTTTAGCCTGTGCCAATTCTGCACGCAAATCTTCGACTTGCTTATCTACATCTGACATGTTTATCTCCTTAATTGAAGAAATAGTTAAAATTTGTGATTTCGATTCATCGAATAAATCATTTTTATCCAAGATTATACTACGAGGATTAGCAGGTTTGGAAACAAGACCTTTACCAGAGAATGCTAAGTTTCTTAAAAGTCTGCCAATTCTATAGTTTTCATAAATACCTTCCCCGCCGTAGGCTCTTAAATGCTTTGTTAAAAAAGCAGAAGCCTCATTTCTTTCTATTATCTTTGTTTGACCTTCTGCGGTTTGGAGGGCATAATCAAACGCAGGAAAAAGGCATTCCATCGAAACAAACCATTGACCTTCTTCAATTTCTGCTATGATTTTTTTCATGCGCTCACGCTTTTCTTCACCAGACCAACTGGTATAAAGAACAGCCTGGGTAACAATATCAAATTGGTCTGGGGCTATTGAATCAGGACCGAGACGACCACCGTCTCTATCTACAACATAGCTGCCAGTTATATGACCAATAATATCATCTTCATTATGCATGAAGTTAAATTGTTTATCTTCAGGTGTGTTTCTTGCAGCCCATGTCTCTTGAGCGGAAAACACATCGTCGTTTTTATTCCAACCAGTAGACACCAAAATGGATTCAAGATAATATAAATCCATTTGGTCTTTATTTTGAGCAACTATCTTCTCAAGAACATCAGCATCATTGATGACAACCTTAGCGGCCTCAATGCTACCCTTGTGAAGATTAGCTTGTGCGCAATAAGCTACTGTATTGTTTTGAATTAAGTCAGATAAACCGGACTCAATTTCTGATTGATATATTTTCATAAAAGAACCTCCAGATTCATAATACACAAAAAATCAAAATAGTAGATTTTTATTGTTAAAAATTGTTCAATTCAGCAAAGACAGAAGCATAAATCAATTTTAATTCATTGCTGACAGGAGATCTTTCAGACTGTTTTTTGAAATGGGCTATCTTTTCAGATGCCAGAGTAGCAAACTCGGTAGATGGATTTTTGTAAGAATCCAAAAGGTCTTTAACAATCTGCTCATCAATCTCCATAAAAGGAGTCATGCCAGAAAGTATACAAAGCTTCAAATGCTCTAACTGATCAACTTGAGCTTTGTTTAAACTCCTTACATTCTTTTTCTCGAAATGAGCCAAAGCTATTGGAGAAAGAATAGAAGATATCTGCTCTTGAGCGTCCATAGCCCACAATACAGCAGTAGTGGTGTCAGAACTTCTAGGTAAAACTCTTTTTTGTTTTCTTTTTTGAGTATCTTTAGAAAACATCGGACGACCAGCATCTTGAACAGGATTTTTACTTTCTTCTTTTGGAGCGTTTTGGTTCTTTGAAGGCTCTTGTACTGGTTCGTCTTCCCTGTGTGGAATATTAAACTTTTCAAGATACTCTTCAGTATCTACTAAATCCTTTGTCATAGCGATTTTAGCAACATCGTTACCGTGTTGAGGATTATGATATGGGCCAGCCTTTTGAGGAGCATAAGCCTCAGTGTCTCTAGATCTACCCTCTCTCTTTACTCTAACCTTTTCGATATTTGGTATCTCTCTAAATCTTTCAAGAAGAGTTTCTTGAGAAATTATATCCCTGTCTGCAAGCTGAATAAGAAGATTTTTCTGAGCAGCTTCATCGGAAAGAATAATAGAATCAAAATGAATTTCTGCGGGATATCTAAAACCCATAGCCTTTTGTACTATTTCGATTTCTTTGCGCCAGAAATCAGACAAAACCTCCCTGCCGTACTCAAGTCTTTCTACCAAAGTTTTTAAAGAAACATAATTATTGGTATAACCACCACCACTTGCAGCGCCGGTGAGGGTAGGGGGAATACCAAGCCCAGCATAGATGCTTGTTAGCACAGGCTGATATTTTTCAGACCCTAAGAATCTATAAACTTGAGATTGACTTTCTGTAAACTTGAGTTCTGGACCCCAAACCATATCCATAGTGCCGCCACCAACATTACTAGCAAGAATGTCTCTAAGCTTGTTAATCACAGTTTTTGTAGGAATAATTTTATGATCTAAATCACCAACCGTCCAAAGCCTGACATTTGAGATGGCGCCATCCAATGCAGCCATATCTGCAAGCTTCATTTTTTCAAGCATTATAATATCATCAAGAATAGAGCCAATCATAGGGTCGGCCCAAATCATCCAGTCGTCTTTTTTATAATAGTAAAAGTCAACCTTGTCTAAATCAAGAGGTATCGTTCTTTCACCACTTTTAAGTCTCTGATATAAATCTTGAGGTAAAGACTTTTTATTATTATTAGTCATCAAAGAATTGTAAGAAGTATTTGAAAGCCTCATTAGATATTCTGGCTTTCCTATGTGAACACTACCCTTTACATCTATAGATAAAGGATTTAAAAAATCATAACCCCAAGGAATTTCCCTGGACTTAAATTTTAATTCTTCAATCTTTACGTCAGCACCAACAGCATTTTTTAGACTTCTTTCTTGCTTTCTGTTGATTTTAGCTGTTTTTCTTCTTACAACAACATTGCTAGTTCTATAGAGATAATTTAAAAATCTTTCAGACCTATCCATACCGCCAATTTCTTGAAACCATTTCCTGTAAAACTTTTCTATAGTTTTATTTGGATGAACGAGAACAAGCCCCTGACTAGAAAAATCACTCATAAGATCAATAACATTTCTTATAATTCCAACCCTACTGTAAGCCTGCATACACTGGGCTATCATTCTCTTTTGTTTAGTCGCAGCGGCTTCGCCAGGACGGAAAGCATCATAATCACTTCTATTGAAACCAGTTCTAACAGAGCGATTAGGCTCAATATCTATATAGCTAGTTCTTCTACCGTAAGAATGGGCATGAGACTTCTGTATTCCATCATACGCTTCAACGTTGTCAGAAGTTGCTTTGTATACTTCTTCTTTTTGTGACTCGTTATCCCAAGTTAGATATAGGTCTTCTTTAGACATGAATTTTTCCAATAGTATTGGTAATAGAAATGGTAATACTATTATTACACAATTTAATAAATATTTTGAATTTTGTCAGCAAACCAAGAAGGACCATTATACATCTTGCCAGAATTATCAAATCTAGAAGAGTTCATAGAAGCAAAACCACCCACCTCTAACTCTTCTTGAGTTTTTTGCACTGTATAGTTCCTAGCAGACATATTAGCCATAATAAGAGCAGAATACCTGTCTTTTCTAAGTCTTGATTTCTTACCGGCTCCAAGTTTAACCTCTGGGGTATCCCACCTCTCTCTACCAGTAGAAGTCTGAGTCATGACGATCATAGATAACTCATCCTTGAGTTCTTCTATCTCCATAACACAATCTTCTAACGTGTCGTATTTTTTACCAGAAGCTTTGTCTGCCTCTATAGATAGACCGATACTAGCAGTATCAAAAAATGGAAAAAGAACCATTTTATCTTCAAAATCTTTTCTTAATCCATGATTTGCCTCGGCCAGCCAGTCCGCTTTAGCAAACTGGCAAAGCTTTAGTATATGAAGACCAGAATGAAAATCCGTATCTTTTTCTTTCTCTTCTATAACGGGCCAAATCTGAACTTCTCCTTCTCCTATCTTGTCTCTATCCTGTAAAGCCTCTACAACCGCTATGCCGCCGCCTTGAGCGTCAATGGCGATCTCAACACATGGAAAAGCTTTCATTAGCTGCCTTATTTTTTTAGCGCAGTATGAATAAAAATCATCCTCTGTTACGAGTTTAGATTTTAACTTTTCTTTATGTTGCTTTCTAGTCGTCGTCCAACAATGGACTATTCTTCTATGATCGCCATTTAGCTCAATAACCACTATACTAAAATTATCAACTTCAGAAGCAGGATCGACACCAAAAACATATTTTTTATTTGGATCGCCCTTTAACATAGATTCAAAGCACACTTCTCCAGAAGAAATAGTAACAGGCTCCATTTGAGATGTTGTGCAAGATTCTATGAGACTCCTTTTGAAGAAGCCCTGGCTGTCGGTTGTAAACACTGCTCCATATTCCATGTTGTATATACCGGAATGAATCGTAGCTTTAGCTCTTGCTATTTGTCCACTATCCATAAATCCATCTGGTAATTTTTCGACAGGAATCCTAACTACAGAGTATTCGGTCCAATCAAAATCAGCAGGAACAGGCCCACCAAAAACATCCGACAAAAGCCTTTCATTGCCTCCACTAGATATTATAGCATGATATCTTTTCCAATACTCAGAAAAATGATTAAAATCATAATAAGCTGTCCCACTTAAAATAATTTGGTTTGACTTCTGTCCTCCAGCTTTAGCAACACTACTAGAAATAGGTATACCTAATTCTTTAGCTTTCTTTTCTCTGGCTTTTTGTTTAACCTTTTCTATTGGTGAAGCGGCAACAGCGGCAAAACCAGCAACAACATTTTCAAAAATATCTCTAGGGATAGAAGCAAACTCATCAGCAATAATATCATTAGCACGCTGACCTCTAATTTTTGACCCATCGCCCAAAGGTAGGCACGTTATCGTGCTTTGGTTTAGATGCATAACACATCTGTCAACATCCCTCCTTGGACCACTATTACCACCGCATAAATCTCTGAGTATCGGAGCGTTTTTCCATATGGTATCCATATACTCAAATAAAACTTTAGACTGTCTAAAAGCGGCACCTACAACAATTATTTTTCTTCTAGGCATAAACAAACCCCGAAGAAGCGGATAAACAGAAAGAATGAAAGACTTACCCATACCACGACTGCCAATCAGCATGGGAAATTTTCTATTCCACATTTCATACAAAAGCAAAGACTGAAATGGAGACAATTCTATGTTTAAAACATATTTACAAGCAAATGAAAAATATTCTGGACGCATCATCAGCCAAGCTATTCTTTCTACTAGCTTTTCATTGTCTGAGTCCTGCATTAAAAAATCCATAGGATTAAATAACGTAGATTCGTCAACATCTATACCAAGCCAAGCGTCTTCTAGCTGACTAGTGTAATCTTTCATTTATATATCCCATCAATAAATCCATAATATACAGCCTCTTCTGCATTCATATACCAATCCCCACTATAAAATTTCCTTTTTATATAGGATTTGGTTTTTGACAAATTGTATTCTCTCTCTTTGAAAAATTTTCCGCTTTTATGACATTTTTCCGCGTAAACACTTAACATGGTTTCTGCATTTCGCTTATCGACCAAAGCATAGTTTTGTGAGCTTAAATAATCACCAGCTAAATCGCTTGACCCAAAATGACACATAAAGATAGAACTAGGAGTAATCATTCTTTTTGTAGCAGACTGTATAATAACACTACCCATAGAGCAAAGCTGTCCATAGCCTATGAAAGTTGTTTTACATTTACAGTTTTTAATAGCGTCATATATCCCCATACCGGAATACCAACATCCTCCCGATGTCTGCATATGTATAGTTATAGGTTCTTTATTTTGATTTTTTAGTAAGTTTATGTTTTTAATAAAAGTCTGAAGCATTCTATGGTCTATACCGGCGGATTCTCCAGAATCATCATACTCATTTATGTAAATTTCCCTATTTTTAACATCTATTCCATAGTTATGAATTTCACCAACCATATCTCTATTTGTTGACATCTTCTTGCCTATTGAAAAGTTCATTTAGTCTTTTAAATATACTATTGCAAGTAACAAAAGCATTTTGCTTATTGTCACAGAATAATATTTTTGTATTGTACCAAATTTGAAACTCAATAATACTTTTTAGCAAATACTTCCCGGTGACTTTAACTTTTGTTTTCATTCTAGCCGGAACTTTAGACCCTTCGGGGTAGCGGATAAGATCCGACATAGAAAACTCGCATATAATAAATGAAAACGGAAAATCCTTCATGCGTTCCATTTCTGCTTGAAAAGGAGCCTTCTTCCTTCCTAGATTCATCGCTATCTCAGAGCTACAGCCCTTTCTTTCTATGCATACCAAATCTTCGTAACCTTTCATGGTATAATCGCCGGTATGAAGACCTGTGACCTCCATACCAGAACATTTATCATACTCAGAAAAAAACCACCCATCTTGCTCTCTGGTGTCTTTTATTACAGTATAATTTGGTATTTTAATTTTAGGCATCAGTACAGCTTAATCGTGTTATGATTGTATCTCGATTTAATCTTTGCTGCATTCATCATTTTTTTAACTTCGGGCCAAGTCTCTTTATCGCAAGCAACAAGAGCGGGACGATTTTTATCCGCCTCTAAAACCTCCGCAAATACTTTCTCAGCCGCACTTTCATCTGCGGGCACTTGTGGCTCCGCTGAGGCTTTTTCTAATTCTGCTGGCTCAGGAGCGCCCTCTGTTTCGGCCTGGACATCTTTTTGCCAAGACGTAAATCTTTCTTTAGCATTCATTTATTTCTCCTTACTTTTTCTGTAAAATATGAAATATAGTGTGATTCTTTACCTGTTATATCATTGTGACAATTTTTACAAAGGCAAATACCATTGTCTTCATCATAACGAAGCGTACTGGCTGAACTCCATTTTATAATATGGTGAACATTCAACCATACACCCTTCCCCTTTTTATTACACATTTGACACGTAAATTTATCCCTTTTGAGAACAGCATTGCGAAATTGTTTGTAAACTGGGTCGCCGTAGTCTCGCTTTTTGGACATCGTTATGGACCATCCTTTCTGCTAAATCCACAAAGTTTATTTTTCTTTTCCATTCTAGCTTGCATTCTGCCTTGCTGGGTATACCTAAAAGGTAATCAACCTCTGCTGGTCGATAAAATTTTGGGTCTATTACAACAAAATCGGACCAATCGCTAATTCCAACAGCGTCAAAAGCCGCATCTAAAAATTCTCTTATGCTGTGCGTTTCTCCCGTTGCAACAACATAGTCGTCTGGCGCGTCCTGCTGTAACATAAGCCACATAGCCGCAACATAATCAGATGCATGTCCCCAGTCCCGTTTTGCGTCAAGATTGCCCAAACGAAGCTTGGGAAAGCTTTCTTGACGACCAGAGACATATATAGTATCTCCATTATTAGCAGTTGTTATGTCGCTGCCGATGTTCATTGACGTTAACCACTGAGAAAATTCCCCGATCCATTTTGTGATTTTACGAGTTACAAAGTTTTCACCCCGTCTTTCGCTTTCATGGTTAAATAGAATACCACAGTTACCATGAATTCCGTAGCTATCTCGGTAGTTGCGAACCAAGTGGTGAGCGGCTAGTTTTGCGATAGCATAAGGGCTCTGTGGCATAAAAGCGGTATTTTCGTCTTGATACTTGATATCATGATATCTACCTTTAGTGACCGTAAAATTCTTTCCAAACATTTCACTGCTGCTAGCCTGATAAAATCTAATGTTATCTTTTCTGGGAGAAAATCTAATAGCTTCAAGAATATTTAAAGTTCCTCCCGCTGTTACATCCCATGTGTAATTTGGCTGATTAAAAGAAGTGCCTACATGCGACTGCGCGGCTAAGTTATATATTTCGTCTGGCTCTTCTAAAGCCACGATAGAGTTAACACTAAAAGGATCTGTAATATCCCCTTCGATTAATTTTATTTTTTGCAAAAGGTGGTTAATATTCTGTGTATTGGGCGTGCTGCTTCTTCTGGTGACACCCGTCACTTGATAGCCCTTGTCAAGCAATAGTTCTGCTAGATAGCTGCCGTCTTGTCCTGTTATTCCAAATATAATAGCCTTCATTATTAGTCCTTCTGTATTACAGTTTCTGGTGTTAAAAATGGCTGATCCACATTTCCATCTTCATATGTAAAATATTCTGAAAGTCGTTCTTTCTCTTTTTCTGATGCCAGTCGCATCTTTTCCATCTCTATGCCGATTTCATCCCTGAACTCATCGCTTGTTGCAATTTGTTTTATAAAAGAAGCAAATGTTTGTTTAGAATCCTCAATCGCTTTGATTCGTTGTTCGCGCGTGCCCTTTAGGTCTTTGAGCATCGTTGCTTTTCGAGCCTGGAGATCTTTATAATCTTTTGATAACGTTTCCTGCGAAGCGCGCAGCACTGCGATCTGGCGCTCCAAATTCATTATATAGTCCACATCGCGCTGATCCTTGTCGCGACTTTTCTCATTTCTTACAAGCTGGTCGTTTAAATTAATTTCTTCTTGATTTTCGTGTTGCGACCTTAAAATCCTGTTCATCAATATTTCTAATTTGATGGTATCTATTATCTGCATTTCTTCTGTGTGGAACACGTCATCCTTAAACTGGCTCCACATTTTTTTGAAATGAAATTGAAACATCTCCAACTCTTCTTGGGAGAACTGATTGGACAACTCTTTGTAGTATGGTTTTGTTTTTAATTCATTTGCTACAGCCGCCTCTTTCTTTTGCGCGGAAGAGAATCCGACCTTTTTGGCAATCCAGTCACGAACAGACTCAGGGTCACGCTGAAGGGTTTTTGCTATTGCTTCAGGAGAAAGAACCTCGCAGTTCTGCTCGATAAAGTCCATCTCCTCATTGGAAAATCTACCCTTCTTCATCTTTGATTTTTCCATCAATGATCTCCTGTATTTTTTTCATCACTTTGTTTTTTCGCGCTTTTGTGATTTTGCCCTTGTTTTTCATTTTAAGATAGTCCGAGCGCATA
>Ga0222718_10004540_pt1 | contig 11495 bp, 12 predicted proteins | sample C33_27DmetaG_FD_165045 | JGI IMG/M metagenome (GOLD analysis project Ga0222718, IMG submission 165045) | Estuarine water microbial communities from San Francisco Bay, California, United States - C33_27D | ecosystem: Environmental > Aquatic > Marine > Unclassified | place: USA: California... | reverse complement strand
ATTATATTCTATCATAATTAATATTTTAAAAAAGGTAAATATCTAAAAAATTCATTTAATCCTAATTCATTTCTACCATCATTTAAATTTTCAAATGAATCTTTATTTTCATTAAAATGTAAAAATACCTGTGCGTGATTTAATCCCTTAAAAGGTTCTCTCCAGTGGTCAATATCACATCCTCTATATATTAACATATCACCAGGTTCTAATTCTATTCCTTTTTCTTCTTCATTTTTTTCTACATATATTTTCCAATTATATTTTTCATTTAAATTTGATGTATCAAATCCTAAACACACAGTAGCAGAAATTTCACAACTAGGTCTGTCTTTATGTCTTTCTAATATTGTTCCTGTTGTATATAATCTATGATATGTATAAGTAGGATATAATTTTTTACAAAGTATATCTTCTAATTTATTCATATTGATTTTTAACAAGGTATCAAACACAGGATCACCATATTTACTGTAATCTCCTAATGCTTGTTTATCGTTAAATCTTCCATAGATTTGATCTATATTTTCATAAAAGGTAACATTTTTGTCTAATTTAAATTTTATTTCTTTTTTTATGTAATCTTCATAATGTAACATAAACGCTAAGTTCTTTGCTGACAATTTTATTTTTTCATATAACAAATTGCAAATCTCTTTTGAAATAAAATCTTTGATAACAACATAACTATTTTTATCAAAAAACTTAGCAGCATCTGTTTTTTCTTTTATAAGTTTATTTTCTTTTAAATAATCTAATTGACTTATTGCTTTGTCTTTTTTATCACTAGATAATTCGTTAAAGTTTTGTATTATTTTGTTCATAATTATTTAAAAGGAGGACCGTCTACCCATAATACTAAAGAGTATCTTGTTCCTTTTGTTATTGGTGTTACTGTATGAGGAGTAAAAGAAGGAAAAAATATAATAGATCCTTGAGGTCGTATTTCTTCACACTCGTGGAATCTTTCTCCTTCAGAATGTGGTCCAAAATCAAACTTTAAATTGCCACCTTCATATTCACCAGGTTTATTTAAATTTATTGTTAAACTTAACTTTCTAACTAATCCTATTTGTTTTTCTTCATTTACATATCCAAAAGTTCTATTTTCTTTTTCTCTATTAACATTGTATCCTGTAACTCCAGGAATATGTTTTTTATATCTAGCAAAATAATCTGATCCACCATCTGAATGCCATCCGTAAAATCCACCAGGATGATAAACTGTAAATTGCATTGGTTCAGGATATGTTAAATCAAAATTCCATCCTGCATTTTTATTTGCGTTCAAAATTTTAGGATATAATAAATCATAAATCCAATTTTCAGAAATCCAAGATACTTCACTATCTCTAATGTATGATGTTTTTAAAATTTCTTGTTTTGATTTATTAAATTTTTTTGATAATTCATCTAAAGATAAATCAGATGCTGGAGTTTTTTTATTATCAGATTTTTCAGATCCACCAAAAGTTTTAGCTTGGGTATCTAATCCTAATTCTTTTTTTAGTTTTATTTGATTAGTGCCTATGTCAATAATTTTTTGACATATTTCTGGTGATAAAGCTTCTAACTCGTAAAAATAATTATTTTCCAATACCATAATATAAAAACAAAATTTATTTTATAAATTCATTTTTTTTGACTTTGCTATTATATTATTTATTAGATCATCTAAATCATCTAAATCAGCAGTGAATCCTAAATAAGGTATTCTTTCTTTTTTACCTTTATCATTAGTTTCTATTTTATATCCTTGAATAGATAGTCCTAAAGGATAGTCTTTTGTAAATTCATTCCAAACTGATTTTTTTGGGTCTTTAAGAGGAATTTCTTCAAATTTAAACCACAATCTAAATTGTTTTATCAATTCTTCACCTTGTAAATTTGAATGTTTTTTTAAAAATTTTTCAAACTCATCAAAGATTGGTCTCCATTCTGGATCATTACTTTTTGATATATCAAATAATCCAACTTTTTTTTTACTCATAATATATCTCCATTTTTTAATGTTAATTTAGTATGTAACTATTACTATACCACTTCCACCTGGGGCCTGATTAGGAGTAGGTCCGCTACCTCTACAAGTAGGACCTCCGCCGCCACCACCAGTATTTGCTGTACCACTATTACCAGGACTGCAAGAGTTTGGACCTTGTGGACCTGCGCCGTTTCCGCCGCCTCCTTGTCCACCACTACCACCTGACATACCGCCGCCGCCACCGCCGCCAGCATAATAAGATGGTGAACCTGAAATATCATAACTTCTTCCAATACCACCACCACCAGCAGTTTGACCTGAAGCGTTACCGCCGCCAGCGCCAGCACCACCGCCGCCTCCAGCGCCGCCGCCACCATCATCTGTAGGATTCCAAGCGGGTGATGATGAACCTCCACCATTTCCAAATCCGTATGTTCCTGAATCTCCTGGTTGACCTGGTTGAGTTGCAGAACCGCCTCCAGAGTTAGTTCCATTTCCAGGACCGCCTCCGCCACCAGAACCACCTGATAAACCTGGTGCGGCATTCCAATAACCACCTCCACCGCCACCTTTAGCAGTTAAGGTTCCAAATACTGAATCTTGTCCTGGTTGACCTGCCTCAGGACCTGGAATACCACCACCGTTTCCTACGGTAACTGAAACTGTTCCGCCTGGAGTTACGGTAAATCCTGGTCTATAAATTAATCCACCGGCACCACCGCCGCCACCTGGAACGTTTGTAGGAATACCTCTTCCTGAAGAACCACCACCTGCAACAACTAAAACGTCAACAGCTGTTAATCCTGTTGGCACAGAAAATGTTCCTGAAGTTGTAAATGTTTCTATAGCCGCAGGTTTTTCGGTAACTGTAAATTGTCTGGATGAATTTAACACACTTCCTGATGCTGTAACAGTAAATGTAGTAACGGTATCTGTTGCTACTGTACCTGCTAAAGTACCTGTTATTTCACCTGTACCTGAATTTATTGTTAATCCACTTGGAAGAGATCCTGTTGTAATAGTAAATGTGAGAGCATCTCCGTCAGGATCTGTAGCACCACATAATGAAGCAGCTGGAATAGATACACTTGGTCGTGCAAATTGTTGTATGTCAAAATTTGTGTCAGCAGCATTTGTAAATACAGGAGCTGCGTCAACTACTAATGAGTCATCTAATTGAGCAGATAAACCTGATGGATTTGATACTTTTAATGTCCAAGGTTCAAAAGAAGCATTAAATACAGATACATCATTTATAGTTGATGTCAAAGAAGAACCACTATTAAATGTTGTTGTAGATGGAGTAACATTTCCACCACCTGTGCCTAAAAAAGTAACTGTTACACCATCTGAAAAAAGAGAACCATTTATATCTATGTCTATACTTCCAGATGTACCGGATACAATATATTGACTTGTTGAGGCAGTTCTACCATCAACTGAAAAAGATATAATTGTTGGTGGAGAGTCAATAGATTTCCATTCATTACCTGTATAATACTCTAAAAGATCAGTAGTATCGTTAAATCTTAAACGACCTTTTTCATTAACTCTTTGAGCAGTTGTTGCTGTGTCATCTCCAACAGTTATACCTGTTGTACCTTTAAATTTTCTATTTTTTCCTGTTATATCTCTTAAATCTGCCATAATTTTCCTATACTTCTATTTATATTACAAGTTCTCTATTAATTTCCATCCGTATGTTGCACCAGTGTAAACTAATCCGATAGCAGCATCTTCAGTAGATACTGTTAAATCAGCAGCAGATCCGTTAATATTATTACCGTTTCTGCCAATAGTTAAATTGTTTGTGTCAAATGTACTTGCTAAATCAACAAATCTCACCTGATCTCCTGTTAACGGACTTACTGGTAAAGTAATAGTTGTTGCGCCACCTGACGTGTCAACAAAATATCTGTCATTAGCAGCAGCACTAAATGATGTAGAACCGTCACCTGTAATAGTTGACCAAGGATTACCACCACCTAGACCAGTCCATTGTGTTCCGTTATATCCTTCCCAAGTTACTAAAGAAGAATTAAATCTGATAGCACCTGTGTATAAACTTACACCTGTAGGTCTTTCTGCTGTTGTACCTGTTGGTGGAACCCAAGCACCTGTACCTGCTTGATCTCTTGTTAAATATCCTCTTACAGCACGTTCTGTTGGAACTGCCGAGTTAGCATCTCCTGATAATGTTTCATCTGTACTAAATTCATTAATTGTAGCACCTAATTCTGCACCAATAGAACCAAGTTGTAATTCACTTAATCCTGAAAGGTCAAAAGCGTCTGCGTTCAATGTCGCAATACCAGTTGCCTGTTGTATTCTAAATAAATCACCAACTCTAAAGTCACCTTTTTGGTCGGTTGATGAGAAGTAAACACGACCACCATTTAATTCTTCAACTTCATCTGCTTGATCAGCAGGTTGTGAAGGTGAACCTGGATAATTTGTATCTGCAAATCCTCCTGTACCAATATCTAGGAAATCGTGTCCTGTTAATCTAACGTTTGAAAAATTAATTGAAATTTCTGTTGAGGTATCTTCAGGTAAAGCTCTTAATGTTGTTACACTTTCAGTTAATCTTACAGTTGCTTGCTCATCACCTGGTGTTGTTTTTTGTTCTGTAACAGCATTGACTCTATAATATTTTGAACTATCATTAGCAAATACAATATTTGCACCGATTTGAATAGCATCCGTAGATGATAATGATCCATCAGAAGATTTTAAAGTAATAAGTGGACCAACTTGTCCTAATTGAGCAGATGTACTATCACCAAAAGAACCATCTAAATTAACTTGGAATGTTGAACTATCTTCTTTTGTAATTGTTATAGTTTCACCTTGTTGAAAGTTACCTACTCTATTTTCAATATGTAAATAATCTAATGAAATATTATATCTGAAAAAAGTAGCAGTAGCACCAGATGTATCTCCTGTTATTGTAGCAGTTCCTTGACCGTTTGTAGTCATAGAATCAGGAATATCTGATTCAGTAGCAGCACCTACAAAAGTAGTTGTGTCATATTTAAGCATCTCTCCACGAGTAGATACTGTTATAGGAGTTTCAGAAGCTAATGTACCATCTGCAACAGCACCTTGTTCACCATAAGCGGATGAACAATTTAGACCTCTAATAAATCCACCTGATTCTGCAAAGAAAGATTTATTACAATAGTAAGTAAAGGCTGAAACCATCTCACCACGACCACCGCCTTTTGCGTGAACACCTATACCGTCAGAATTAATTTGTGTAAAGTCATTTGCAAGAATTGATTTATTACCTGAACTGTGTAATAGACCATCAATCTGAATACCAGTTGCATTTGTGTTGAATGAGGTACAGTCTTGTATGTATGGAGAAACTGTTGTAATTGGTCCTTCAGGATCAAGTGAAATAACAGCAGCCCTACTTGTTCCACCAGCAGTTGGAGTGCCTGTTAAAAATCTCATTGACATCAAAGTGATGTTAGTTTGATTATTAACCAAAAACATATTTGAAGCATTATTATTTTCTAAAGTAGCAACATCAAAAGTTATAGTTGTTGCACCACCTAATTGTGATGAACTTGTGTCATCTAAATCTGTTATTGTGATTTGATCTCCTACCTCATATCCATAACCACCGTGATAAATTGTAATAGTAGGAGTTGATGATCCATCAGTTACTATATTTAAAACCATTCCATCACCAGAACCATCAGTTGATGATTGATGAATATAATTATATGTACCTGGTGTTCCTCCAGTACCACCTGAAATATTATTGATAGTTGCAACTTGTGATCCAGTTCCTGTGGCAGGTTGTACTTCTGTTCCTCTTAATGATTCACCTCTTACGGTTACACCTCTTGGAACTCTTAACGGTAAATTTTCTTTATATACACCATTTTTAACATATATAACATCACCTATAGAAACAGATTCAACAGTAATAGTAATTACAGCAGCACCACCTAATTGACCGCCAGAATCGCTAAAAGTTATAACATCACCAGCTGTATGTCCAGTTCCACCGTCTGTTATAATTAACGAGGTAGGAACAGATGAACCGTCTGTAATAACTCTAGCAGCAACTCCTGTACCTGAACCTGTTGTTAATGTTTGAGTAATATCGTAAACTCCTGGAACTCCTCCAGTACCACCTGTTATTGTTGTATATGTAACAACATCGCCAGATGTAGCAACAGATAAAGCTTTGTTTAATGTTTTATAAGGTAAATATTGTGAACCAGGATTTGTATCATCACCAGCATTAGAAACATAAATTACATTTTTACCTTCAGCGTTTGACCAAATTGGATCAGAACCATCAGTTGTCAAAACAGCACCAGAAACACCTATTGGCAATCTAGCTGCCTGAGCAGCATCTTGTACGATTAAATCACCTCTAGTGTTTAATACAGCAGTTTCAGAACCTTGTGCAAGTAATTGCCAAACAGTTGCGTCTGTACCTGGAGTTACATTAATCTGTCTATCTTTAATCATTACGTAGGTGGAAGAAAGATATCTTAACACCTCATTTATAAAATAAGTTGTAGAAGCACTATATCCACCAGTTACATATTTTAATCCTTCAGAAACTAAAGACCAATATGTATTATTTACAGCACCTGTCGCCTGTATAGCAGGATATTCGCCAGTAATATTTGCTTTTGCAACATACGAATTACCACCATATCTAATAACGTCTCCAGTTTTGTAATTAGCACCAATGTTAAAATCTCCAGCAGTATTGTATCCAGTCGTTACTACATCCCAATATGCGTTATCTGTAGGAGTTTGTCCTGCTTCTTCTTCATCATTTACATATATGTAAGTGTATCCACCATAAGTTACAATATCTCCTTTTGAATATACTGTTGAAGCATTATAACTATCTTCCCATTGTTGGCCTTCTACAAATACTACAACAACTGATTGGTCAAAATCATCTGCTGTAGCGCCTGAAGTATGAGCAGTTGTTACCTTATATTGATAACCACCAAATTTGAATACGTCATTTACCTTGTAATAAGTTGAACCTGTCCAGTCTCCTTTATAATCTAATGCCTCTAGGTACAATTCAAATTTTGTTGCATCTAAAACTGAACCAGATGATGTATAAGCAGTTGTACAACGATATTGTCTTTGTCCGTATTTAACTAGGTCGTTAAGTTTATACCAAGTAGCGTCTGCATATGTGCCTTTAAAAAATAATGCTTCTGATTGTAAAGACCAATAACTTGTGTATGTACCTGGATTTGTATAAAATAAATTTTCGTTTGATGGAGATGTGTGATTTTGAATACAAACGTATGTGTTACCTCCATACTTAATTACATCATCTATTAAGTATGCAGTAGAAGTAGACCAATTGCCTCTCCATTTAAATTTAATTCTACCTAGTTTAAAATCTGCCATTTTTTACCTTATTAATAATTACTATTTATATCAGTTTAACTTGCGCTTTGCCAAGTTGTTGCTGATACTGAATATGTTGTAGACTCAGCAGTATTAAAATCATCGCTTGCTAAGACCGTTAAACCTTTACCTCTATTTTCTCGTTTTACAAAATAACCGTTATCATCTACAAAATAAGTAGCATCACCATTTTCAAAAAGATATTGATAATATAAATCACTTGTGTTATTTTTATATCTTTTATCTATATATCCTATTGCTATTTGAGCACCGTTATAAGGCGCAACTTTAAATGTAACAACACTTGAACTATAAGTCCATACTTCATCTATAGGTTGTTTTACACCATTTAAAAATACTGCAATTCTTGTTCCATCTAAAACTGGTGTTGTAATATTAAAAACAACAGTTGATCCATCTCCTGTTAAATATTCTGTTGATCCAGATTGTAATTGTATATTTTCTTCAGTATAATCTTCTTTTGTAGGCAACTGTCTATTACCATTTTTATCAGTAGGATTTCCTCCGTCAAAATCTATTTCTGATGGATCATCTTTATCAAGTTTTGTATAATATAATAGTCCTTCAACTGTTCGTCTAATAGCGTGAAATCCTTCCTTACCTTGTATTGATTCTGGTGTTACAAATCCTGATAAGTATGCCATTAACTAATCTCCAATATACTTGCATAAACTTCAACATCTGGTGCTGAAGAATCTGCATTTACTTCCGCAACAACTCTTAATATGTCGTTTGTTTCTAAATTAATAGGTTTATCTAATACTAAAGTATTTTCTATAGGTATTCTTAATGATTTACCTATATGATAAAAAGTAGAACCACCGTCTGTAGTAACTTTAACATCTACATTTGCCTCGTTGGTAGAACTCTTATTTGAAATATAAACAGCGTGAACAACAGCAGTAACACCAGACGCTGTGTAAAGATTAGCACTTGCGTCATCTGTAGTTACTACAGTCATTCCTGCATTTTTAAATGAACTTGCCATTTATATAATTATCCTCCAAATACTATAGAATATGCTAATGCGTCACCATCCATAGCAACTGTACCTGATTGATTTGGTAAAGTTATTGTTCTATCTCCAGTTGGTTCTGCAACTGTTAAAGTTGTTTCAAAAGCGTTTTCTAATGCACCTTCAAATACTAAATCACCACCGTTTAAAGTAATATCGTTTGTTGTAATGGCACCATTGTCTGTTACGTCTTGTAAAGAAACTGATCCTGCGCCACCAACTTCTTTGACTGTTCCTCCAGATGTTTTTGTATAAAATTTTCCATCAGTAACATTCATTGCCAATTCGCCAACTTCAAGTGAACCTGAACCTGGTATTTGACTAGGTGTTTCTGATCTTTTTAATTTAATAACTGTTGACACTAGAATGATCCTCCGTCAATAGTTGTAACGGTTACATCTCCTGACGATACAGTAAAATTATCTGAATTAAATTTTGCAACACCTATATTTGCTGATGTAGCTAATTCACCTGCAATTCTAATTGTGTTATTGTCAACTGTAGTATTAATACCTTCGCCTGTTAAAAACTCTAGTGTGTCTTCTAAATAAACTTCTCCACTTGAAGATGATTCATCTGAAAGTCTAATAAATGGATTTGCAAGTTTTGATCTTGTGATTGTACCAGCCGCAATTTTAGCGTCTGTAATTCCTAAATTCTTTAATTGTAATGCGTCTGCAACAACTTCAATAGTTGAGTTATCTACTTCTACATCTAAAGTATTTCCATCTTTTGATAGAGCGGCACCAGCAACAATTTGCCCAGCACCTGAAAACTGTTCAAATACAATTGGACTTGTACCAATAGCAGTTGTAGTTTCTGTTTGCACATAACCATTAGAACCATTTAATGTTCCGTTTTCTACAAATAAGAAATCTCCTGAAGCAACTTCGGCAATTGTATCAAAGTCTATTGCTCTTGTAAATACTGTAGATGATGTTCTTATGTAAATACCGTTATGAGCTGTGTTACTTTCATTCTTAATTAAAATTCTTTCACCATCAACAAGTGTATGTCCGTCTAATGTAGAAATACCTGTAGATAATGTTAATGTTGCACCAACACCTGAACTACCATTATTGTAAGTTACTGTATCGCCACTTTCAAGTGCCAATGTTTGTGTAGTTGCAGCCTTAACTGAAGCGTGAACGTGTAATCCTTCGGCAATAGCGTCAACGTATGCCTTGTTAACTAAACTATCTGCGTCTAGTCCTGCTCTACTTTCATAACCACTTGGTACTTTTACAACACCTGTACCGTGTGGTGTTAAATTAATATCTTTGTTTGAGTCAATTGTTGTAATTGATTGACCATTAACTGTAATGTCATCAACAACTAAAGAAGTTAATCCTGAAATATCTGTTGTTGCAGCTGCACCTAAAGTTAATGTTTGAGCACCTAAAGATACTTGTGGGTTTGCAATTTTAGCGTTTGTAACACCACCATCTGTTAATTGTCCTGTGTCAATTGATGAAGCAGTTACAGAAAAAGTAATTTCATTATCATCTACTTCAGTTGTAATTGATTGACCACCAGTAAACAATAATGTTTCAGCAGTATTATATTGATCTGTACTAGTACCGTCAGATAAAGTTATAAATTGATTAACAGTAGCAAAATCTAAATTACCAGAACCATCTGTTTTTAAAAACTGACCAGCAGTTCCGTCACCATCTGGTAAAACAAAAGTTTTAGATGTTGTTACATTATTAGGTGCTTTTAATCCTATGTAAGCAGTACCGTTATTAGTACCTTCATTAAATCTTATTTCTCCACCAAGTGTTGTAGAGTTACCTATATTAAGTGTATTGATTGCTAAGTTTGAGTCAACTGTGATTGCTGAACTACCTGTTAGCGTTCCATCTACGTGATCTAATTTTTGAGTAAAATACTTACCACCGATAATATCTTCGTAAAGAGCATCACCGTTACCGTCAACACCTCCTGTACCAATGAAGAGTCTATCTCCAGCGTTACCTTGTGTACCTGTTCCGTATGTATAAGCAAGTTCCCCAAGTTTGAGAGTTGAGGGTGCGGTAGTATTCGCACTTCTTTTTATCTGAATTACTGTTGCCATAACTTATTAAAAACTTCCGCCGTTAAATGTTAGTGTTCCAGTAGTAGTAACTATTTCGTTTCTTGTTACGAATTTACCATCACTGGCTCTGTATTGTAATAAAGCACCATCATTTAAATCAGTTGCGTCAACATCACCCATTAATTTTAAAGAAAGAGAACTGTTTTGAACTGCTTGTCCTGACGGTAAAGTTACAGAAACTTGTTGTGGGCCACTTGATGTAGGGGCATTAATCTTTGCTGTAATGTTTGCCATTAAGACCTCTCTCTTTTACTATATTTATAATAGTTTTAACTACTAACTTGTTGTTACGTTTGGTCTTACAGTTATTATACCCTCTATAACTCTGGTTACGTTACCTGTTGAAGTTTGCGTAATTTCTACGTCATATACGTATCTTTCAGGTGCGTCTAAAGCTGTAGTTTGGGCAGATGTGAGAGAAAGTGATACAATACCAGATGTAGGATCACTAGCGACTGTAGAAGTCATAGTGGTTCTTGTTCTTGTTGAAGAATAACCCTTTGCTAGTTTTGCCTCAGCAGTATATCCTGTTAAGTTAAATGCGTTTCCGTTTGCGTCTTTAACTGTAATATCTGAAGTAAAATTTGCGCCTTGATCTATGATTAGGTTTGCTACTGCTGCCATCTGTTATTTTTCTGGTTGTACTTTCTCTTTTTTCATCATTTCTGATATACTTTTATTATAATAATCTGTAAGCACTTGTATTTTTTCCAATTCAATTTCGTGTCTAACTTTAGATTGTTCTATCTCTTGTCTAGCAACAATTGTATTTCTTAATTTTACACTAAAATTTGTTTCGTCATACACTTTTCCATCAATGGTTATTGACATTATATTCTCCTTATGTTATAATATATAGGTATATTTATAAGTGTTTTAAGGGTATTTTTAAATGTCTAGGATAAATTATAGTTTGTAAACAATTTTCTCTACATCCGTTACATACCCAATATTGTCTATTGCTAACAATT
>Ga0222718_10004537_pt1 | contig 11500 bp, 6 predicted proteins | sample C33_27DmetaG_FD_165045 | JGI IMG/M metagenome (GOLD analysis project Ga0222718, IMG submission 165045) | Estuarine water microbial communities from San Francisco Bay, California, United States - C33_27D | ecosystem: Environmental > Aquatic > Marine > Unclassified | place: USA: California... | reverse complement strand
GAGGCGGAGGACCGTCGGATAATAAGAGGTATCCGAGCCATCCGCAGACACTCCAAGAGGAACGCCGAGAGGAGGAAACGGATGAAACGGAAGAGAAAGGAGAGAATTAGAAAAAATAAATTCAAGAAGAAATGGAAAGGACTTGTGAAAGATATCAGGTCTTGGAAACATGCGTGGGGCAACAAAACGAGGACCATAGCAGCTGTGCTTCAAAGTTTTAATTTCTATGCAAGTTCTTTACAGAAATTAAAGGCGGAATCAGATGCATGGGGGTATCACATCAACCTATCACTATACAATGAACTGCTTTCATGGTGCAACGAACACATTTCAGACATGGCAGCTGGAAACAATGGACAGAACGTATCTCTTAGACTCTAGAACTGCGTATTCTTCATTAATTTCAAAACAAATAAAATTAAAAACGAAGTTTGTTACCTTTCCTCATAATTTTAACATAAGACTTTGTTTTCTGTTTTTGTGATTTTCTTTTTTTACCACGCCGACGAACTGCGGGTGAGCCAGCGGCAACTGCAGGCGACGCAGCAACACCCGCGGGTGATGCAGCGGCAACCACGGGTGAGGCAACAGAAGCCGTTTCCACCAATGAAAGGGCAAGAGAGAACTTGGGTGGTAAACTGCCTTCTACTGGGGAAAGAGCGTGCCGCAAGCTGTCGAAAGGGTGAAGATCGGAGTCATACGTCCACGAATACACCACACCATCGTCTTTGAATTCTATCTTACCATGTTTCATTAAAGCTATGACTTCGTCGATAAATTTATCCGGCATCCACATTATTGCGCCACAATGCACCTGCTCCCGCCTAAGCAGATCCCCTGTTATTGGCAATTCCCAAAGTTTTCCCTTAAAAAGACTATACACAGAGGCAGTGTCCCCATCAGATACGACATAAGACGGTTGTGCTGCAGGTAGTTTGAAACCTGTAACTTTGGAACACAGAATTCGAAGCAACGCGATTTTGTACGCTGACGCTTCGGCAGCAAGACGCAGTTGTTCTTGGTCAGGTGCAGGCGGACCTAAAGGATAAACACTCAAGACGGAAAATTCTCCTTCCTTTTCAAACGGTCTGAAAACAACAGTTATATCAGCCTTAGAAGACGACGACACCTGCGACTCGAGAAGAGCCGATAACTCACACCTCAGCTCACAACTGATGTGTACGCTGTAGTCCCACGCGACGTCAATGATTTTTCCGAGAGCTTGTTGATTTTGAAGATAAATAAGGTTCTGTCTGATAGTATATTGTGATGCCATTTATTATCATTTTTATTTACATTTATACTGTTTTTTATCATTCCTCGTAAGGGATTCGAACCCGTGTCTCTTGGGTAAGATAAGTGAGCTGCCGAATGTGAGAATTGAACTCAACGACCCCCGCATTACAAGTGCGGTGCTCTACCACTGAGCTAATTCGGCTATTAAAGTGGAAATTTGTTTCATAAATGGATCCCATGATCATAGTGCCTATAGTCATCACCACGATTGCATGTTGCTTTGAGGGTTGCACATGTATACACCAGAGGGGTAGTTCTCGGTAACGGGATTGAACCGCTGACCAACCGTTGATAAGACGGACGCTCTACCAACTGAGCTAACCGAGAGTAATCCCAGCGGGAGTTGAACCCGCGCCCTTCTCCGTGTAAAGGAGACGTCATAACCAACTAGACCATGGGATTATACTCTGCCAGGGATTCGGAGGTGTGCTAGACCCCACTAACAAAACAATGTCATCTGTGAGATTCGAACTCACGAAGCCGAAGCAACAGATCTTGAATCTGCCCCCTTTGACCGCTCGGGAAAGATGACGTGCCATCTGTGGGATTCGAACCCACGAAGCCTATGCAGCAGATCTTAAGTCTGCCCCCTTTGACCGCTCGGGAAAGATGGCATAAACAAAAACTTACCTGACCTGTGGATGGGAAAAGAGTTAGTCAATAATAGTGCACTCGCATAAATATGTAACAGATTTTATTTAGTTTTAGATGTTTCAGATTCAATTTTGTCTAGTTCTTTGTTAAACTCTTCGTCGGAATAGACGTTATATTCGTCACTGTCTTCACTGTTAAACGGGTCTTTCATAGCTAATCTCTCTCTATCAGCCTGTTCTTTCTCACGGAAAAGACGCCGTTGTCTCTCTTTTTCAGCTGCCTCGCCCTCTCCACCGCCCGCCGCTCTTTCGGCATCCCCATCGCTTTCAGTAACTCCAGACACAGGCTTTCTATATGAATATAATTCACGGAAACGTCGCTCTTCTTCTTGAACTTCTTCATCAGCGGGTTCTTTACCTATGTTTGCTGCTGCGTATGCTTCAAGAATTGCATTCATCCCATATTCTCGCGCCTGCTTTCGTTTCTCCTCGTCGTCGTCATCTAACTCCTCTTTAAATGGAACAAGTTCATTCTCAAATGTCCTTGTCCAGAGATTCCCTTCTTTTTCATAATATGTTTTATCTTTCTCATCTGTCTTTTTCAACTTTTCAAGCTCTATAAGTGCTTTTCCGTACCCCTCGCGTCTGTCCAGTGTGGAATAAATATTTAAATTTTCGATGGCATCGTCAGTAAAAGATCCATCTTCGTTGTGCAACACTCCATTCCAGATATCCTGACTTACTTCGGCTGGGACTGCATTGGGGAGCTCATCTACCGTATTAGAGTGAACTAATTTACTCATAACCCATTGAACTCTTTGGCTGAATTTTTTTTGTTCACCGGTCTTCACACTGATTTTGCCCAACATTTTACCACAAAAATATAATAATGTACCATCTACAATTCCAAGTTCTATTTTCTCGTCCGCAAACTTTTTTGGTATGCCCAGTGACCTTTTGTCGAATTTGAATTTTAGTTTCCAGTCACGCCAAACGCATACAGTTTGGAGACTAGACGAAACCATATAACCACTGCCTTTCTTACATACTAAATCAGTCACCGTTTCCTTATGCTCTGTCGCCAGCTTTTCAGTTGAATCTGTGGATTTGTCCCACTTAATTATATGACCTCCCACCAATCCGGTTACAATGAAGTTTTCGGATGAGCATATGGATCTTATTAACTTTGAACCAACATTTAAAATGTATTTTCCGCACCCATTTACGAAACGCCAAATCTCGTTACGTACAATAACAATTACATCGTCACCGCACCATTGTAACATATCTGTATTCTCTGGGAGTTTTTCATCGAAGAGTACACTAATATGACGATCTTTCAACGTTAAAACTTTCAATCTCCACTCAGGAGAAGACTCTATCAAAGAAAACTTATCAGGAGAATGCTCGGCGAATGCTACAACATTATTATAAATACTTGAAGTTACGAATTCGCCCTCAAGTATTGCTCTATACTTTAATTTACCATCAAGTAAAAACAGACCAGTGTGCTCCGTTTTTTGTCCATCTTTATCGAAATTGTGTTCACCAATAAGGAATCCATTTTTTGTCAAATCAACACCCGTCACTCTGAGTAATCCAGGAAACAAAGGCGCAGACACATCGTCCGCTTCATCGTCATCCGAAGAATCCGAAGAATCCGAAGAATCCGAATAATCCGAAGAATCCGAAGAGTCCTTAGCCGTTGCAACTCTCTGTAATGCAACTTTCTTTTCCTTAACAAGTACTTCACGCATTTGTTTCTTCCGTTCGTCATATAAAATATCGTGATATTTAACCAAAAAAGGTATCGGTGCAGCTGTGAACAACCTAACCTCGTCGGTCCCCGTCAACTGCGTCAAAGTTAAATCATCAAATTCGGATTTGCTTAAACATAAAGAAGACGTAAAACCACCATAACTTGCTTCTGAAAATGGAACGTAAAGTTCCTCGCGCAGTTTTTCAATTTTTTCCTCTTTTAACAAAATTGCTTCCCTTCTTGATTGCAATTGTGTTTTCTCGATATCGACGAATTTCGTTGATAAAACATGTTCAAGTTCTGTCAGTTTCTTACCTAATACACTTTCCTTCTGTTTTTTTTCTAGTAATTTTATTTGTTCCTCCATTTGAGGATCGCGTACAGCACTGCGGACGAGTTCTGCCAGTCTCCTACTTGTTTCAGTTCTCTTCTGTTGGATTTTTAATGTATCTATCTGACGTTCCACCTGTAGTTTTTCTTTTTGCATTAAAATTACTATGTCTCGGGGAAGTTCTTGCTGACGTAATATTTTCAACTCGTTTTGTTGTTTTATGAGATTCTTTCTCCTCACTATAAAATTAGGAACATCTTTAAATTTGTCATGCATTCCTTCAAAAATTCTATTCCCTCGGTTAACAACTGGTAATAATTCATATACATCGCCTTTTTTTTCGTACAATGAAACGATAAAAAAGGGTACCAGCTTTTTATATGATTTGCTGTTTTCTTTTCCTGACCTCGTGTCACAATAAACTCGATTCAATCTCAGGTGAGTCGGATAAGAGGTATTATTTCGGACCAGTTGGAAATCATCATTTTCTATAAATCCATTTGTTTCGAAACTCCCAACACAATCATCTACAATACGAATACTCCCGTCGCCGTCTGATGCTTTCCACTTGTATTTATTTTCCACAGAATGTTTTAACGCATCTGACTTGGACAGTAATCTTTCGTATTGAGACACATATTTAGCGACTTCAGACGTAGTCGAAGAACCGATTGCGCCCACATCAGAAAGTGTCATATTTGTTTTAGAGAAGTAATTGCCCCAATAAGTGCCTTCTGGGTGCAGAGAGTTTATGCGTCTTTTAAATGTTTCGATGTCTTCCTCTGCTTCATGGATTTTGTGTCGGTTATTCCTTGTCTGAATATTTAGTTCAATACATTTTTTCCGTTCCAATGCGTCTGCAGTTCTATCTAACAAATTCACACCGTGTTTAGTTTCTTCGTGCACATTGTCCCCGTTTTTATCCATATACCATAGTGTACTGTTCACTTTGTTATATTCTGTTGCAAGTTGGATCTGTTCAAATAAGGACAAATTATATATCGTATCGACGCGTGCCATAATATCTTTTTTTGTATCCATCAGGTTCATTTTGACCTTCCGTCGAAGTTCTTGACGATATCGTTTCTGATCTGGACGAGGGCGATGAATTTCCAACTGTTTCGCCAGCACCATGCGCTCTTCATTTGTAATACCAGTCACTCTCATCAAATCTGACTCTTCATTTATCGTATACCACGAACCAGGTCCCATCGCAAATCGTTTATCTTTTAAAAACTTTAGTTCTTTTCTAAGGTCTTCATTCGTTGGATAAGGCATTATGTTGTCTTCCCGATACTTCATATCATAATCTGAGCACTGATAGTCTTGAACTTTTTTATTCACAACGTCCTGACGTAACTTTTGTTTAATAAAATTTTCAATTTGATTGAAGTGCATGTGTTCTATTTTCTGTGCAGATTTTATGACTTCTTGTTGCCAATCACTACTCGAATAGTCGATACAGGTTTTCATTCTAATTTCGGTGTCGTTATTTAATTCAGATAGAATATACTTCCTGATTCCTGGATCTCGCTCTCTTGAGAGTAAAGCGTCCTCATCCATAGATGTTATTCCATCTAAAAGATTTTGGATAATTCTTCTGACAACTTTGCGTTGTGTCCTTTCACTAAAAGAAACAGTACTAGACATGCTACCTGAACTATCCCTACTCTCTTTTTTTTGTCTGTTGTTGCTCCGCGTTTCTGAACCTTTCCAATCTACGAGAAAATTTTCGAGGTATTTCTTTTTAGAGACTGGTGTGTCGTGTGACTCCATTCCATTTATTAAATATAATTGTACAGCTGCTTCGGAGTAAGTCAACAGTTTTTTATACAATATTGTTGATGCTAGATTGACCTGTGCGTTTGAAAATTTTTTTTGTATTAACCCAGAGTATTGTATCATAAGTCCGTCACGGTGATCGGTACGTTCCCACGCAGTCTTACAAGCGAAAAAAACATTCAACAAAGTATCATCACGACCCAACCGCGCAACTAAATCCTTAAGTACTTGCTGGTTTCCAGCTCTTTCCCCGATCCGCAAATCTTTCCAGAATGTATTAAAGTGCTCACATTTTTGTGCCTGCGTATAATTGTTTATTATATCGTTTCGTTCGTCATCTATTTTGGTTTGTCTTTCAACTCTCTCACGCTCCATCATATCATGATGGAGAGCTTCATTTATTATGGAGCGTCTATTCAATAATTTTTCCTCCGCCAATTTTTTTTCCACATTGCGCTGTCGTTCTGATTCTTCCATCGTTTCCTGATACACTCTTAACTTGTCAAAATCTCGTTTGTTCTCAAACACGACACAATAAGGCACCAGGTTAGTAGCTGGAATGAAACTATTCCGTCTTCCTTCCATTTTTAATTCAATTTTTTCACGAAAACTTACTTCAACTTTGCCTTCCAGAAAACGTGTCACATAACCACTGTACAACTTAGTTGTCTCAAATTTTGTTCCAACACTTCTCATCTTGCCCGTAACATTTCCACCCGACACGTTGCCATAATAATTGTTGAATTTATAATACACAAACACTTTTGAACCAGGTTGGAGCCAAATTCTTATATTATCGTATTTGTATCTTAACCATTTTAAAGACGTGAGAGTTGTGTTATCTGACATCCCTACTGTTCCTTCAATGTACCATTTTCGCCTAAGACTACGTATAGCTACACGTTTCAATATTTCGGAATAGTACACGATAGACTTATATGGTTCCAGACGTTCACTGTGCAACTTGTTCAGAAGTTCAAGAGATTCAAGTGAATTCCTAAGTTCCTTCCGTTTTTTTTCATAATCTTGTCTTATGGTATTAAATGCATCCTTCTTATCTTGTGAGATGTTTGCACTTATATATTCGTTTATTTTTGAATTGTCTAGTTCGAAACCACCAAATAATTCAAATCTAAAATCCAACTCAACAACAGCTTTATCAAGATACATACCATCCTTGTCTTGCTTTTTAATGATGTTCTCGACTTCTACTAATTCATTCAATCTGTCTTTATCTGCATAATTTTGAATAATATGACATTTAAACGGTATTTCTTTGGCTTGTAAATAGAACCACGAATGCACGCCCCAAGCAGGTCTATGCTTAGTTTTATTTATTTGTTCTTCGCAGTGACCATACTGTTCGAAAACGGCTAATTGGTCATATCGAATATCATTTTTTTCACAGAAATCTTTAATAACATGATTACATTTGCGTAACCACTCCATATCAATATATTTCTTTAATCCAGCTTTCCCTTTGGTTTCATTCAAAACTTGATATAATATTTCAGTCCTTCTTAAGTTTCTCTCCTTGGATATTTCCTTATCCCTTATTTCTTGTACCAACTTGAGCCAGGTTTTATTGTACGTTTTGCGACGAGGACCGGGTCCATAGTAAACGTCGAACCCACTTCTAACGTCCGAGACGATTTGTTTAGCGTAGTTAGATAGTTCAAGTTTACAATCAAATCTTTGCTTCACAAGCTTCTCAGATCCGAATTTATTTAATTTAATATTCCTTTTTTTAGAAATCGTTGAAACGATGCTCTTCAGTTCTTTCTTTGAGTTAAAAATTAAACTCTCCTCTTGTTGATTGCTGCTTCTGGATATAGAAATATGGTGTTTACGTTTCTGTATCATAAGATCGGTTTTAATTTTCATTTTGAAATTCTCAAAGTTTGTACTTGTCCTTGTTTCCAATGCGCGCATAGGCTCTTTTTCTGACTCTGTCAAAAATTGGAAAAATTCTGTGTTGAATTCAATATATTTTTTCTTTAGGTTTTCATTTTCCAACAAATAATTTTCCTTGTACTCTCCTGTTCGAGCAGCGTGTATACGAGCATTTGCTCGTGAAATACGACTGACAAATATACGCTCTTTACTCGATTTATCGAAACCTTCAAAATACGGATACTGTGTGATATCAAACACTCTGTTTCGTATTTTTCCGAATCCCACAAATACTTTTTTCATTATGTAATCATGAATAAAAACATGCTTGATGAAGTTTGATATTTTTGGAAACTTGTCTTTGCAGTCGAAATAAAAATTACACGGGCGGCAATTTTTCGCATGGCTCTTGATTTTCTCTTGGAATTTTAGTTCCATTTCCAACACACTTTCTGAGCCCACGGTTTCAATAAATTCGCGCATGTTAAACTCGTCGTCGACCCTACGTTGCATCTGCGTTATCAAATCGTGCCTTGTTTTTTGATAGTCTGATTTTAAAAAAGATGCATTTTTGGTAGACTGAATCCCGCCGCCATGCGCAATTGTGCGGATTTCAGTCATTAAAGCACCCAATCTTGTCACGATAGGAACACGTGGGAATAACAGGTTCCACACACGTTTATTCGCTTCCGTAGTCATGTATGAATCATAACTAGAAAACCCATAAGATTCGGTTAATTTCTCAAATTCATTAAAAGGCATTTCTATAGAAACATCATAAAGCAACTGGTCTTTCATACATAACAATTTAGCTTGCATATGCGGATAATCAAGAATTCGAAATCTTTCCGGTCCTTTGTCTAAAGTCTTCTTATAACACACGATACACTTGCAATTGTCTTTATAATGCAGATAATCACCATCTCTCCCTACATTCTGTAAAACTTCTGCACAATAATGTTGCTTCTTCTCCTGAAAAATGGATGAAATCAAATTCACATTACGTACACGGTCGTACTTCCGATCGTATGGCATTTCAACACCGTCGATCAAAACTTTCTTCGTGGACTTAGCAATACGCATTTTAGAACAAACAGTCTGTTTAAATAACCTAAAAATATACTGCATCAAACGTTAACTCTGTATCTATTTTTTTTTTTAACTCAACATAACCACCAACAAAAACCCTATTGAAAAAAACCATAGGAAATGTACGATACTCCATACCCGTAAGTGCATCTGCCTTTTCGAAAAACGCATCTCTATCCTCGAACAAAGAGTCACACTGCACATAATGTGCTGTAGGGAGTAACTCTTTCACCTTTGTGCACCACTCGCAACCCTCCTTCGTTAAAATTGTATAGCCTACTCGCAATTCAATCATTTTTATTTGAAGTAGAACATTGATATACACCGTTATTTACAAACTACTCCAAGCACAATCATACCAAAACAATAAATAGGAAGTAATGAAAAACCCAACCCCAGAACCTTGAACGGTATGAAGGTAATTTGACGAATCAACCGATACGTACAAGATGTTCGGCATTTTTCCGCGACATCAGCACGACTTTCTTCGGGTGAGACAAATACATGATCATATACGTACACAGCCTCGTCCAAGCTGTATTTGAAGTACATACGTTCGTACTCATTGTCCAGATTCATAAGAAACTCCAGAGCCAAGCTATTGAACAGTGCGTCAACAAGATCGTCGCTTACAAAAACAATCCACAAATTTGCAATATGGACGAAAAGATTAAAAGAATGCTCTTGAAATGCGTCAAAGACCACCGTATATGCACCAGAGGGCGCAACTCTCCTCTGATTTGACCTATCACGAATAGCATCGTACACGAAAAAAGAATGCACAAAATAGACCATCGCAACAGACACCATAAGCATTTTGTGTTCTATACCCCCACTGCCGCAAGTAAGATTCAACTGCACGTTATGAATAATAATGGCTGCAAACATCATCCACTGAGCAAAGAAGATGAAAACAGGGAGATAGAACTGGCGCCCAAACACGTGTGAACACTCTTTTCCAACACCACGCTGCAACATAAAATGCATCATTGACCACATACCAAACTTTGGATCATTAAGCACACAATTCATCTTCTCCTCAGCTGTCAACTCTCGCAATTCTAACGGCTCCACCTTCGAATGTTGACGATCTATCACAGCGTCATGACAGTTAGCTATCATACCTGTCAAACCTTAGGTTAATTCTCATACACCGTTATAATCGATGACTTTTGCCCTGTAATAGTTTTACCGGATCACCGACCACGTTCACCACTCGATCCGGTACATCCGGTGGCACGTACAGGTACACAGCACTCTTTAGCAAAGCAAACGCTCCTATAAGCACGGAACGAGTGTACAGGCTTTCGTACGCGCACGTAATGCACATCACCTGGATCGCTCGAAACATAATTCTTCTCTGACAACCGCGGTTCCACGCAAGCGGGTTATCCTGCACCGCTTCCGTGTCCAGAAGAATAGACATGATACTTAGTATTGAGAGTAAAATCTGCAATAAATCAAAACGGATCAAAATAAAAAACATACCAGAGAAACTCAACTCGTCAATATGAATACCCTTTGCCCTCGTAATCAGCAAAAAAGGTACAGCAGCCAGCAGTGGGCTCACCCAGTGCGACAGAAAGAGTCCCAGTATCATGCAGCACTCTGCCTGGCGCTGGAGATTTGCAAACGTTGCGACCGAATACCCATTAAAATCGCGATGTTCCAACAGGACATAAGTAAAGAACAAGTACAGTAGCCATGGTACCTTCAGACCCCAAGGGGAAATTAATATTTTCGCTACAATTGGCACAAAAGTGGACACATGCCATAAAAAGTAACGCATTCTTATTATACACCCATAGTAAGTACTACATTGTTATTCTACTATCTTGGGTGCTAGATAAAAACGCATGAAACCATGATCTATCGGGAAAGTTACGCTCACCGGCATATTCAATGACATACATATGACTACCTTTGAAGACACTGAGCACTTGGAAAAAAGAGACAAGTAGCGTAAAGAAAACTCCTCCGCGGGCACCGAGGAAATTACATTGCAAGTGCAGTCCTCCGACGTCCACCCTACTGATCCAATATCACCATGCGCTGATACTGAAAACGTATCACCAATTTGCAACTTGCAAGTGTCCGAAAACTCCGATACATCGCGCATTACCTTACAAAATGTCGCAGCAGAAAGCACACACGTAGCAGGGGATACCATAACAGGGATTGAAAGATGTTCAGAATCAATGTTCATCAAATTCATACTGTACTCTGCTGTACCACTCATTTTCTGCAAGCACAACTCTAACTTGTTCCCGTTCGATTTCATTTCCAATCTACCCTTTGCATTCTTCAGCATCATAGAAAGAGTCTTAAAATTCACACCAAGAGACAGTGGAGCCGGGCAACAGAATGTTTCAAACACGTTCGTACGTAACACCATGGAGCACATTGCGACATGAGCCGCGTCCAACACCTGCATATGCATACCCTCGCTGCTAAAATCAATGTTTCCATTTGGGCAAAAATCCTTCATACTTTCAATTATATTCACAAACACAACCCCGTCTGTAAACACACATCGCATGCCGGTACAAGTGCACACCCACTTCATATACACCGTTACATCGACCCCCAAAACTCTACTTCTAGCGGTTTTGAGCCTCTGAACTAGTATTAAGACAAAAATAATAATAATAATAATAATAATATTTTTTATAAAGTAAGGGGATACCCCCAAAATCTGCTAGAAGTAGAGTTTTGGGGGTCGATGTAACGGTGTATATGAAGTGGGTGCTTGCAACG
>Ga0222718_10004536_pt1 | contig 11503 bp, 10 predicted proteins | sample C33_27DmetaG_FD_165045 | JGI IMG/M metagenome (GOLD analysis project Ga0222718, IMG submission 165045) | Estuarine water microbial communities from San Francisco Bay, California, United States - C33_27D | ecosystem: Environmental > Aquatic > Marine > Unclassified | place: USA: California... | reverse complement strand
CATGGAGTCGTGTTCAACGACCGATCACTCCCGGTCAACGCCACCACCTTCGTCGGTCGGCTTCGCGACGAAGGCTGGCGCACGGCACTGATCGGAAAGTCTCACCTCCAGCACGGCGAGAGCAAGGATGCGGTTCTTCCGCTAGGCATCGCTGGCGCGTTGTCGCCCTTCGTCGACGGGTGGGACACGCTCGAACATCCTGAGCGCTACCTCGAAGGTGCCCCACCGGAAGTGAGCAACTTCTACGGGTTCGACACCGCAGAGTTCGCCGTCGGTCACGGATTGTTCTTTGCCGGTCACAACTTCCGGTGGGCCGTTGACCGGGGTGCGGATCCAGACGTGCTTCGCCACGGACTGGATCCCTCGAGGCCGTCACCTGGCCGGTCTCCGCTCTGGTGGCAGATCCAGGCCATGCCGATCCCAGAAGAAGCCTCGGCAACGTCGTTCGTGACCGAGCGGACCATCGACTTCATTGAGGAGCGCCAGGCTGCTGGTGGCCCCTGGATGGCATGGTGCTCGTTTCCAGATCCACACCATCCGATGGCCGCTCCGGAACCCTGGTTCTCCCGACATCACCCTGACGAGATCCCCTTGCCGGTCACCTTCGACGATCCCGGCAAAGATTGGCCTGCCTACATGCAGCGGATTCGGCGTCGAAGTGTCGACAACGAGGGCACGCGGCCTTGGGTCACGCCGTTCGGCCCCTCGGCGGAACTGCTCAGGGCAGCGACTGCAGCGACTTATGGGATGATCGAAGCCATCGATCACGGGATCGGCAAGATCCTTGCCGCTCTCGATCGCCTTGGCGCAACCGACGACACGATCGTGGTGTTCACCAGTGACCATGGCGACATGGGTGGTGACCACGGCCTTTTGCTCAAGGGGGCCATGCACTTCCAGGGCTGCCTGCGGACCCCGCTGGTGATCGTGGATCCAACCCGGCCCCGGCAGCGCACGGACGCACTGGCTGCGAGCATCGACCTTCCCAGCACTGTGCTTGATCTGTGCGGTGTCGAGACGTACAACGGGATGCAAGGCGTCTCGCTGCGGCCGCTGATCGAGGACCCTAAGGCCACGGTCCGTGACGCGGTTCTGATCGAGGACGACTACCCCTTGCACCCGATCGTCGGAGGACTTCCGCTTCGGACCCGAAGCATCGTCACGGAGTCGCTCCGTTACACCCGTGATTCTGATGGTTTCGAGCTGCTCTACAACCTCGAGGGTGACCCGGATGAGCTAACCAACCTCGCCGTTCACCATCGTGATCCGGTTGCGCGTATCTCCGCACTCGATGCGCTTGTCGACGAAATGGCCCGAGCCGACGACCTCACTCGTCTCGAGCCAACGGGGATGAGCTGAAAGGAATCCGCGAGGCGACTCGGTACCGGCGCTCGGCACTAGCGTTTGGGAATGGACCCCGAAGACCTCATGCGCCTGGCGATGGCCGAAGCGGAGCTGGCGATACCCCACGGTGACGTCCCCGTCGGCGCACTCGTCGTTGTCGAGGGTGAGGTCATCGCGTCGCGTCACAATGAGCGACAGCTCACCTCCGATCCAACCGCCCATGCGGAAGTTCTCGCCATGCGAGATGCTTGCGAGCACCTCGGGACCTGGCGGCTCGACGACGCAACCCTGGTGAGCACGCTCGAACCCTGCGCCATGTGCGCCGGTGCAGCGGTGAACGCCCGAATACGGAAGGTGGTCTTCGGAGCACCCGACTTGGAGGCGGGTGCGCTTGGATCGGTGTACCACCTCGGTGCTGACCCACGCCTTCGGCACACGTTTGAGGTGCAGCACAACGTGCTCGGCAACGAGTGCACCGAGAATCTCAAGACCTTCTTCGCAGCACTTCGCTCTGCTGACTGAACCCTGCGACGCTTCGCAGGAGCCGTCCGTTCCCATTTGCGCAGTTCTGGCCGACCTGGAGAATCGTGATGCCGTGGTCAACCGCTCTAGACTCGCTCCGGCTGATAGATCGATGATGCACAGAACGACTGCCCCCACAGATGTTGTGAACCGAAAGCAGCGCTGGTTGGATTCCGTCGCAGCCGCCGGGTTCACCTTGGTATGTCTCCAACTCGCGTCTTGTGCCGAGACCAACGAGACGCCGGTCGAAGGCGCCGAACTCGGCGAACCGGCGCCGCAGATCGATACAACGATCGAGGCCGAGCCCGACTGCGGGTCGACGCCGATAAATCTCACGACGGAAGTCGACGGGAGAGACGGAGACTGCTCGTATTCGGCGCCGATCAGTCTCACCGCCTCTGGCGCCGGTGAACTGCGCGTCATGCCCGACGACATCGGGACGTGCGAAATCAGCGGCGTTGCCAACGCCACGCCTACCGACCCGATGAAGCTCGCAAGCGGTGACATGGTGCGCGTCGGTGATGATGGCGATCAGGTGTGCCGCTTCCGGTTTCGTTGGACGCCTGGAGGTGAGGAGGCCACGGTGTCGCCCACCACCACCACCACCACGACCACCACGACCACGACGACCACGACGACCACGACGACCACGACGACGACCACGATGCCGCCGCCAACGACAACGTCGGCCGTCGGCAGCTGATCGAGAACTGCGGAGAAGTCAGCACCATGCAGCGTCGAATACTGGCCGGTTGCCTCGCCGGCGCACTCGCACTGAGTGCCGTGATCTCCGTGTCACCTGCGGGCGGCGTGGCCGGGTTTGGTGATGTCTTCCCGGCCACCTACTACACCGATGCTGTCCAGTGGATGGTCGACAAGAAGATCACGAAGGGGACATCGCCGACTTGTTTCAGCCCAAATGCGACTGTCACACGGGGCCAGGCTGCGGCATTCCTGTGGCGGATGGAAGGGTCTCCGGATCCTGGCAGGGCCCATCGTTTCACCGATGTAGTCGCCGATTGGCAGCAGGAGCCAGTGGCGTGGTTGGTGAACAACGGCATCACCAACGGCACGACAGCGACGACGTATTCGCCCAGCCAGCCGCTGACGAGGGGGCAGGTTGCAGCACTCCTTCACCGCCTTGCGGGAACCCCGGAGGCATCGCCGCCCGAACAGTTCACCGACGTCGTCGCAGGATGGCAGATCAGTGCCGTCGGATGGATGTTCGAACAAGGCATCACCACCGGCACGTCAGCGACGACGTTCGCCCCCGAGCAACCCATCACCCGCGGTCAGTTCGCCACCTTCCTGTACCGATACCGCGGATCGCCGCCAGTCGTCCTCGACGCAGACTCCTCCGGCTGTACAACATTTGAATCGCTTGAGGACATCCGCAAGATCACGGACTTCAGCACCCTCTTGGCCAGTGGAGCGCGCCGATGGCGGTCGTCCGTTCCCGGTATTCAAGACGTCAGGATCCCGTCGACGGCTGACGGCACCGCGCAAGCAGCGTTTTGGTTGCCGCCGGTTGGCGATGGCAAACGGCCGTTGCTGGTGATTCTTCACTCGTGGAGTTCCGGCTACACGCAGCATGCGGGTATTCCCTATGCGATGTGGGCGAAGGAGAACGGCTGGGCCGTCATCGCGCCGAATTTCCGTGGCGCCAACGATGACCCGGATGCGCTCGGCTCCGAACTGGCCGTGCAGGATGCTGCCGACGCAATCGACTACGCCGTCCGTCAAGCCGGCGTCGACGCCGACCGCGTTTATGTGGCGGGGTACTCCGGCGGAGGAATGATGGCCCTCTTGCTTGCCGGCCGACACCCCGAGAAGGTGGCAGCGGTGTCGGCGTGGGGGGCACCCCACGACCTGGTCGGGTTCTTTGAGTTCTCGGCTCGGTTCGGCCGTCCGTATGCGACTCAGATCGCCTCGGCATGTGGAGGCAATCCGACGGTGCCCGGCCCGGCGCAGGACGAGTGCGTGCGGCGCAGTCCGGTGACGTATCTCCACGCTGCCCGCGAGCAGGGTGTACCGGTGTACATCGCCCAGGGCATCAACGATCCGTGGGTGCACCCGAGTGGTGCTGCCGAGGTGTTCAATGCCCTGGCCGATCCAGGAGAGCGCCTCACCTCGGAGCAGGTTGCACGGTTCGGAAGCGGCGCCGTTCCGAGTGACGTGCCGGTCTGGAGTGATGTCGAGACCTACTTCGGCCCCGGCGACCCCTCACCGGTGTACGCACAGGAGTCGGGTGCGGTCAGGCTCGTCTATTTCGATACCGGGCACGAGATGATTTACAACGCTGCGGCGAGGTGGTTCGCCAGCGACCCTGGTTCTTCGAGGCGCTCGTTCGGGTCGGGGACCTCTTTCGGCAGTCACCAGTACTGAGAACTGGCGGCGCGTTCGTAACCGGCGTCGAGCCAAGGAAGCGTTGCGAAACGGTACCCCTTGACGTCCTGTGCCCTCGCTTCCTCGACCGCACGGTGGAGCAACTCGAAGTTCGGTGTAATCGGGTCGATGCCGAATCGCTCGGCGAGCATATCGTTGTAGGCGAATTGCTTGTTGCCCTGCGTCAAGAAGTGTCGCCGTGCCACGCCTGCGCTGCGCAAGGTGCTCGTCCGCGACTGCGCAACCCGCTCGCGCTCTGTCCGGTCCGGCAGCGTGGTCGTGCCCGCCGTCACGGCGGCGAACGCGGCTGCCTGCAGCTCGTACTGCGGGAACGGAATGATCATGTTGCCGAGCCCGATGAAACCGAGTGACGGGGTGACGACGGAGAAGAGGTCGAGGTAGAGAGGATGGATCCAGCCATCGTCCACTCGCACGACATCAGGCGCGTTCAGGAACGGTACGGCGTACCGATATCCCGTGCAGTAGAGCAGGACGTCGACGGATTCAATGCGGCTTCCATCGGTCAACACGAGGTCGTCACCATTGAATCGCTCGATCGCAGCGCAGAGCTTGACGTCGTCGCAGCCAGGCAGTGGTCGGCCGGCGCGAGCATCGCCCACACTGAGCACAGTTTCCGAGGCGACGGCGGAAATTTCGACCGCGATGTCGATCCCCGATGCCCTCCCTCCGAGCAGGACCACCCGCTTTCCGGCGAACTCCTCAGGACGCCGATAGTTGTGGCTGTGCAGTCGCAACCCACTGAACGACGAGGCCCCGGGAACATCCGGAACGTTAGGGACACTGAAATGGCCGTTGCAGACTGCGACTGCATCGAACCGTTCTTCCTCGACTTCGCCGCCGACACCGGTCGTTCGGATCAGCCATGCGGCGACCTCGAGATCGTCGGTCCGTCTCGCCCCGGCGGCGTTAAGAGGGACGAGCGCTTCGACCGGGGCACGGAACCGGATGTCGTCGGCCAGCCCGAAGTGGTCGGCGTACCGCTGGAGATAGGCCAGGACCTCCTCGTGTCCTGGAAATCGGGGCCACGAGTGGTGGCCCCCACCTCGAGCGTCAAACGGGTACTCCCGAAAGGCCATGAGGTCGCGCGGCAAGTTGGTATGGAGATTCGCGTACATCGACGTGTGAACGCGCTGGCGGTCCGGGGCTACCGAGATCGGGTCTGACTCCGTGGCATCGGTATAGACCCAGGTGCCTCCGAGGGTCGCCCCGGCCTCGAAGATGACGGGGGAGAGGCCAACACGCTTGAGTTGTCGAGCCGCTGCCAGTCCCGCAGCCCCTGCACCGATGACGGCAACGTTCTTCGAAGGCGACATCGACGGCGACCATAGCGGGGCGACTGACCTCGCGACGCAGCGCTGTGCTGGGGTGTGGGCTTGCTACCCGGAGACCTTGAGCGAAACGCAAAGCTCCTTTCCTTCGAGATCGGCGAGCGCGAGCCATCGAACCCTGCCCTGATCACTGTCGATCGTCGGGGCTCGCAGGCCCAAAGGCCAGTCGACCTCGGTGATCCGGTTGCCGGGTCGGAAGGCGAGCTGCAGCCGGTTCTTGGCCGTCGTGAAGTCGCTGCTCAAGAGGAAGAGAACCCGCAGGGTCCGAGCACGGGCTCACTGACGAAGACGTCAAGACATTGACGGTCGCAAATCCGGCTTGGTCCTTTGCGATCGAGGGGCCGGTCTGACCCGACGTCCATCGGCTTTACACTCCGGATCATGGAGCCTCGACGCCTCACGGCAGCCGACGAACGTGAGCTGCTTGCCATGTTCGAGCTGATTCGTGGCGCGTTCGCATACATGGACGGCGTCATCGACCCCCCGTCATCGGTTCACCGACTGAGTGCAGGCCAGCTGGCGAAAGCGCCAGGCGAGCCGTGGGCGCTTGGTGATCCGATCGTCGCCTGCATGGTGCTGACACTGCAGCCCGATTCGCTCTCCATCGGAAAGCTCGCTGTCGCGGAAGGGCGGCAGGGTGAGGGATTGGCTCGGCGCCTGATCGATCACGCTGAGGTACGGGCTGTCGAGCTTGGCCTTGCGTGGCTCGAACTCGAGGTCCGAGTCGAGTTGCGCGCCAACCAGCGCGCATTCACAGCACTCGGGTTTCACGAGGTCGAACGCACCGCGCACCCCGGGTATGACCGTCCGACAGGAATCACCTATCGGCGCCGTGTGGGAGCAGCGCACGAGTCCTGACGTCCCATCGAGCAACCGGGGCGCGGGGGGAAGGGAGCGGTCTCGTCAGGCCGCAGCGTCGAACTCGGCGAGCACGCGCCCAGCATCGGTGTGCTTTGCGATGCGATCTTCGAGCACCTTGCGCTGCTCGGCGGCGGCGATCGCAGGCTGCTTGACCGTCGCCCAGTGGACGAGGCCGGCCCAGAACCGATCGATCAACGCTGCGCCACTCACCGTGGCACCGTCGATCGTCTGGAAGGTGACCGAACGCAGCTCACCGAGGTAGATGTTGAGCGACCGGACGTGAATCTCCTCATCGACCCGGATCCGACCGATGATCTCTGCAGCAAGCTCAGCACCCTCCCGTCGGTTTCGGAACACATCAGAGGTGCGAAGAATGTGCTGGCTGTCAGCGAACCCGAGTTCAGCTCGAAACTCGATGATCAACAGATTGGCAAGGAACGAGACCATTCCCTCGATCTCTGCCGGCACCTCGGGCACGAGACGAGTACCTGCGTCCGGACGACCGATGTTCTCCGGTGGGTCGACATCGGGGAACGCTCCCTCGCCGAACGCGAGATCGCGGGCTGCGAACCACATCGCATCATGGCCACCGATGCCGTTGTCTGGCTCTCCGCCCTCATCGAGGCCGTGAGCGAGCAGCAGACCCTTCTTGAGGTGGCCGATCGCCATCTCGGAGATGTTTTCGACGATGACGTCCTGAAGATCAGGGAACGTCATCTCGGCGAGTAGCCGTCCCCGGGCCTCGATCTTGCCGGTGATGGTCAACGAGTTCCAGAACGACTCGCCGAGGCCATTGCGGAGCAACACCAGTTGCTGTGCGGCGGTTGGCATTCGCACTCCGTCGAGGAGTTGAGCCGTGGCGCCGAACGCCTTGCCGCCCCGTGCTTGCAGGGCCGCCTCCCACGCATCGAGTGCAGGCTCTCGAACAAGCGATCGAGGGGGCTGATACGCCCCGTCTTTGAGGAATCCCCCGTGGAGCCGTTGCCCGCAAACCATGTGTTGCTCAGCGTAGGTATGGTCCGCGAGCAGTTCGTCTTGGCTGTACACGAGGCGGGCCATGACCAGAGCGTAGGTCAGCCCGGGAACTCTTGCCTCCGGCCGAGCGCATGGTCGGCGAACAAGTCACTGAGCCGCGGCCACAGCTCAGGCGGATAGTCGTGACCCATCCCCTCAACCAGAGCGAATTGTGCTCCGCGGATCAGTGCTGCGGTGCGGCGGCCGGCGTCGGGACCGATAAGTGTGTCGGCTGCACCGTGGACGACGAGTGTCGGGACATCGAGACTACGGAGCAAAGCAGCGCGGGGCGGGGCCGTTGCGAGGGCCATCGACTGTCTCGTCGAGCCAGCGGGGTCGAAGCGCCGTTCGAAGGAACGTTCGGCTTCTCGCCGCCAGCGCGCCTCATCGGCGAACTCGGGGCTTCCCCAGACACGCAGGCCGGCAGCCCATGCCTCGCAGTGACTGTCCAGATCGTGGGGGGCCGGGGCATCGAACTGCTTCGCCGCCTCGGGTGACCGGTACAGGTACTCGGGTTCACCGGTCGAGGACATCACCGAGCACAGTGTGCGGACCCGAGCGGGTGCCGTGATTGCCAGCATCTGGGCGATCATCCCGCCCATCGACAAACCGACGACATGCGCCTGTCGTGCCTCGACCGAGTCGAGAACGGCGACGGCGTCGTCGACCATGTCACCGATGGAGTACCAGGCGCCGTCGGCGTCGGGTCGACGGTCGCTGAAATGGGTGCTGAGCCCCATGTCTCGATTGTCGAAGCGGATCACTCGAAGCCCACGGGCCACCAGCAAGGCGCACCATGCTTCGGAGAAGTTGATGCATTGGCTGCCGAGACCGTTGATCAGAAGCATTGTCGGGTCGTCGGCACCTCCACCCATGACCTCGTAGTAGATGTCGACGTCATCGTTGTGGGCGAACGGCATCGGCGCACCGTACTGGGCCGTTGGATCGAGCGAGCGAGCATGACTGGCTTCGCCACCATGTCGGAGGGCAAACAGCGATGGGCGGGGTCACCGGAGGAGTGCAAACCACGCTGAGTCCAGCGATCTAGTCTGGGGACATGGCGGGTTCGGTCGATTCGACGGGTTCCCCGTGGCGGCTCGTGGTGACGCCGGTCGGGCTCATGGTGGTCGCTCTTGCGGTGATGTGGGGAGTCGAGGTGATCGACAGCGTGGCACTCAACGACGAATTGCAACGCAACGGTCTGCGTCCCCGTCACCGAGAAGGACTCGATGGCATTCTCTGGGGACCGTTTCTGCACTCGGACTTCGGGCACATTGCATCGAACTCGGTTCCGTTCCTCGGCCTCGGCGGTCTGGTGGCAGTCCGGGGAAGGCGGTACTGGGCCTGGGTCACGAGCGCTGCGATCATTCTCGGTGGTGGCCTGACGTGGGTTCTTGCCGGAGACGGCAACCACGTCGGGGCAAGCGGTGTGGTGTTCGGGTACTTCGGGGCGATCCTCGGGGCAGCCGTTTTTGAGCGGCACGTACGGGCGCTCGGCGCTGCGCTGATTGCACTTGGCTTCTACAGCAGCCTCATTGCCGGGTTGGTGCCTCAAGATGCGATTTCCTGGGAGGGTCATCTCTTCGGTCTCATTGCCGGATTGATCGTGGCCAGGGTGCTGGCGGAGCCTCAGAGCAAACCGTTCGACGAGCCGTATGAACCCGAGCCGTGGGAGCTTGACGAGCCGTGGAAGCTGACCTGAGCGGTCAGCTCAACCCGTAGACACGTTCGGCCGTCGCCGAGAACATCGATACCTGTTCGGCTGCGGTGAAGTCGGCAGCGATTTTTTTGCAAGCATTCCAGAACACCGCGTAACTGAGCGACCACCGATCGACCGGAAAGTTGCTTTCGAACATGCACCGATCCGGGCCGAAGCATTCGATGGTGTGGCGGTAGTAGGGGCCCTGCGCGTCGACGAATTGATCACTCGTCACGGGCTTGGCATCGGTGTCGAGCGTGGTCACGTGCCATTGGAAACCGTTGTCGGGCATCGCCAGCCCTCCAAGCTTGGCGACGACATTCGGGTTCTCGGCAATGGCGGCGATGTCGTCCTTCCATTGCTCGAAGATGACCCCTCGCTGATCGGCGAACGCACCGACGCCTAGGGGGGTGCCGAAGTGGTCGAGGACCATCGTGGTGTTTGGAACTGCTGCCGCGAGATCGCAGAAGTCCTGGTTCTGATGATGGTAGTGCCAGGTGTCGTAGGTCAGCCCTCGCTCGCCGAGGCGGGCCACACCGGCTCGGAAGCCTTCGCGACGATAGAGGTCGGCCGGCGCGCGGCCGGGAATCGTGAGTGCATCGGGTTCGAGTGCTGATGCTCCGGCATCACGAATCCCAACGAAGCGCCCGCCCGCAGCAGCGGCATGTGCATCGAGGATCTCGTCGAGGTGTGGGCTCTGAAGATCGGCGTGAGCAACGATGGCGGCGATGGAGGCCTGGCCGCTGCGACGGTCGCTCTCGGATGCGTTGGCGGCAACGAACTCGGTCTCGCCGACTGGTCGTAAGTGCTCGGGGCCGTCTTTGCGGTAGGCGGCACGGCATTCGACGAACACGGTTTTCACGACCTTGTGGCCAGCGTTCGTGTCGTTGTGAAGATCATCGAGGCCATAGGGCAATCCTTCGTCGGGAGGCCACAGATGATGGTGAGGATCGATGATCCGGCGGTCGGGGTCGATGATCTTCTCGGAAATGAGTTCCGACCATTCCTGCATGATGGGTCGTTCAACCATGCCAGCACCATGGCACACACGAGCGTTGGGCTCTGCGGAGATGTCGTGCGTCGGGTCGGCCTCCACTAGCCTGCCACGCACACCGACACCCGTGAGGAGTCCGCGATGACCGAAGCAGTGTTCGTTTCCTACGCCCGAACCGGCATGGCCAAGGCCGGCCGTGGTGGCTTCAACATGACGCCAGCGATGTCGATGGCGGCGCACGCGATTAGCAGTGCGGTCGAGAAGTCGGGTGTCGAGCCCGAGGCTGTCGAGGACGTTGCCCTCGGCAACGGCGCGCATGGTGCCGGGAACCTTGGCAGACTTTCCGGCCTACTCGCCGGTCTGCCGGTCACCACTGGAGGCAACACGATCCAGCGTCACTGCTCGTCCGGTCTCAACTCAATCGCCGTGGCTGCCAACTACATCAAGGCTGACGGTGCTGATTGTGTCGTTGCGGGTGGGGTCGAGTCGATTTCGATCAAGAACCCGGGAGTGGGTGGCGCGATCAACATGGATCCCAAGCTCGAAGAGCAGTACCCGGCGATCTACATGGCGATGATCGAGACAGCCGACATCGTCGCCGAGCGCTACAACGTTTCGCGCGAGTACCAGGACGAGTACAGCTATGAGTCGCAGATGCGCATGGCGAAGGCGCAGGAGAACGGCCTTTTCGAGGACGAGATCGTCCCGATGGAGACCAAGATGAAGCTCGTCAACAAAGAGACCGGAGAGGAATCGATCGTCGACTACACGGTCGACCGCGACGAGTGCAACCGTCCCAGCACGACGCTTGAAGGCCTTGGCAAGCTCCAGCCGGTGCGCGGTGAGGGAAACTTCATCACTGCCGGAAACGCCAGCCAGCTCTCCGACGGGGCTGCTGCGGTGGTGATGATGTCCGACACGGAAGCCGCCAAGCGCAACATCGAGCCGATGGGGGCGTTCAAGGGCTGGGCCGTCGCAGGATGCGAGCCCGACGAGATGGGCATCGGTCCGGTCTTTGCGGTCCCGAAGCTGCTCGAGCGCCACGGTCTGACCGTTGACGACATCGACCTCTGGGAGCTGAATGAGGCGTTTGCAAGCCAGTGCCTGTACAGCCGTGATCGTCTTGGTATCGACCCCGAGAAGTACAACGTCAACGGTGGATCGATCGCAATCGGTCATCCATTCGGGATGACGGGCACACGCTGCGCTGGCCACTTGCTGCAGGAAGGCAAGCGTCGAGGCGCCAAATATGGCGTCGTGACGATGTGTATCGGTGGTGGCCAGGGGGCAGCAGGGCTGATCGAGATCTACTGATCTCGACACTTCTCCTCCGCT
>Ga0222718_10004534_pt1 | contig 11504 bp, 13 predicted proteins | sample C33_27DmetaG_FD_165045 | JGI IMG/M metagenome (GOLD analysis project Ga0222718, IMG submission 165045) | Estuarine water microbial communities from San Francisco Bay, California, United States - C33_27D | ecosystem: Environmental > Aquatic > Marine > Unclassified | place: USA: California... | reverse complement strand
CCCAGGAAGGGGACGAAGCGAAGGATGACGAAGGCCCTCAGGGCGAAATCGTTTGATCACTCCTCTTCCTTCATGCGACCGATGCTGTGAGGGTTTGCACCGAACGAGACGTTCTCTCCCTTGATGTTCATCCGAGCCGAGAGCGCCAGAATCACACAAAACAAGGCCAACGGGCGGGGAAGGTAACTCGAACCCCACAGCGACCCGCCCACGCTCGGGAGCACCCACAGCACGATGGCAGCAGCGATGAGCAGGACGAAAATGAGGTTTTGAGCCGCCGCTTCAGCCTTCGGTGACCGGGAAAACGTCGCGATGAAGGTGAACAGCACCGCCGAGAGACCGCACAAGGCCTCCGCCACGACCTCAACCAGCGCCGCCTCAACCATGGCCTTCCCACACGCCCTTGCTTCTTGAACATGGGGCTTGGCGAACCTTTGTAGAGGGTTGCCAGCCTCTTGCGTCCATGGCCGGCGGCTCGTTTGCACTTCCAAAACCACGACCGAACGGCCCTCCCTTTTTCTCACGCAACCAGGTCGCCAACGTGCTCCACCAAGTGGCGGTCCTGCTCGAACTCCAAGGAGCCAACGTGTTTCGCGTCCGCTCCTACCAGAACGCCAGCCGCATGCTCGGCAGTTTGACCGAAGACCTCGGTGAACTGGTGGCGAGCGGTGAAATTTTCGACATGAAAGGCATCGGAAAAGGCCTTGGCAGTGCACTGAGCCAAGCCATCGGCGAAGGAAAATGGCCCGACGACTGGGTCGACCTCCACACCTCAACGCCGCCCGGACTCATCGAGATGCTCGGCATCCCGGGCCTCGGCCCCAAGCGAATCAAACTCATGGCAGATGAACTCGGCGTTGACTCGGTGGCCAGCCTCAAGCAAGCCGCTTTGGACAACAAAATTGCCCCGATGAAGGGCTTCGGCGCCAAATCGCAGCAACGCATGCTCGACGGGATTGAACTCCTCTCCCGATTCCGTGCCCGTCGTCGCCTTGACATCGGGTTGCGCTACGGCGAGGCCTTCCAACGAAAGATTGCGGCCTTGGACGGCGTTCATCGTGCAACCCTCGCCGGCAGTGCCCGACGTCGAAAGGACACGATTGGCGACCTTGACGTCGTGGTGGCGGTCGATGAAGCCGACCACGAATCGGTGGCGAACGCCATCTTGAACCTCTCCGGAATCGCCGACGTCAAAGGAGCAGGCGATTCAAAGATCAGCCTGATTCTGGACACCACGATTTTCGACGAATCCTTCACCGTGGGCCACATTGACCCCAACGTGCTCGATGCGATTGGAGGCGACGATTACGAACAACTCGAGGCCGGGGGCACCATCGATGCTCAGGTTCGTCTGGTCCCGCCCCACGTGGAACCGTTCACCTTGGCCTACTTCACCGGAAGCAAAGAGCACAACATCGCCATGCGCCAAAGGGCCATCGACCGAGGTTTGCGCTTGAACGAATTCGGCCTCATCCCCGAAGCGAAGGCAGGGGAACTCAAGGGCATGGACGCCGCCGTTCATTCGCTCTCAGCCGCAGACGAAGCCGCCATCTACGCCCACCTCGACTTGGCGTACGTCCCGCCCGAGTTGCGTGAAGACATGGGCGAAGTGGATGCAGCGGCAAGCGGGCACCTTCCCAACCTCATCCAAACGGGGGACATCCGAGGCGCTCTGCACAACCACACCACGCTCTCCGACGGCGAAGCCAGCCTCGAGTTGATGGCGGACACGGCCCGCAAAATGGGTTGGAATTGGCTCGGCATCGCGGACCACTCCCCCACGCTGAAAATCGCCAACGGTGCGAGCGCCGACGATCTGCTGGAACAAGGGCGGACCATCAAAGCGTACAACGCTTCGTGGGCCGAAGAAGGCGTGGATTTCCGGTTGTTCCACGGGGTGGAATCCGACATCCTCGAGGGTGGAAAACTCGACCACCCCGACGAGGTGCTCGCTGAATTGGATTACGTGGTCGCCAGCGTTCACGCCATGACAAAATGGCGAGGTCGGGACGAAGTGGACAACACCGAAGAGCTGCTCAAGGTCATCGACCACCCCGCCACCACCGTGCTCGGTCACCCCACCGGGCGCATTCTCCAAGGCCGAGAAGGGTACGAAGTCGATTTGTTCGCCGTGCTCGAACACATGGCCGAACACAACGACGAAGGGCGCCTCAAAGCCATCGAATTGAATGCGAGCCCCTACCGCTTGGATTTGGACTGGCGCTTGTGCAAACACGCCAAGGGACTCGGCGTGCCGGTCGCCATCAATCCCGATGCACACTCCATCCGTGGACTGAGCGACATCGCTTACGGCGTGATGACGGCCCGCAAAGGCTGGATTGAAGCCCACGACACGCTCAACGCCCTCGACGGCGCAACCCTCGCCGAACGCATGCGACAACGGGCGTGAAGCACACCTTGATGATGCACGGAGCGTTGGAAGCACCATGCGCACCCTCCGAACCGTCATCATGGGCACCATGATGGTGCTTCCCGGCCTTCTTCTGGCGCTTCTGGTGTGGTACATCAGCGGGAAACCCGATAGCGAACCCCTCGAGACGCTGATTTGCAACGGCATCCCGCTCACCTCCGTCGCCCTTGGCCTTTACTTTGGCTGGCAGACCGGCGAGGAGTACAGCGCCACGTACGAGGGTTAGGTGAAGGCGTGAAGCGGCAGGACAAGGCGGACCGCATCGCCGAACAATTGGAAGCGTTCTATCCCGTCATTCCCATTCCCCTGGACCACTCCAACCCGTTTGAACTGCTCGTCGCCGTCTTGATGAGCGCCCAAACCACCGATTTGAAGGTGAACGAAGTCACGCCAGCGCTCTTCGCCAAGGCCAGTTCAGCCGCTGAAATGGCCGAACTCGATGTTGAAACCATTCTTTCGGACATCCGCCAGGTCGGCCTCGCCCCAACCAAGGCCAAGAACATCAAACGGCTTTCGGAAATCTTGGTCGAACGCCATGAGGGTGAGGTTCCCGCATCGTTTGAAGCGTTGGAAGCCCTCCCCGGTGTGGGCCACAAGACCGCTTCGGTGGTGATGTCGCAAGCCTTCGGCGTTCCTGCCTTCCCCGTTGACACCCACATTCACCGCCTTGCGGCCCGCTGGGGTCTGTCAAACGGCACCACCGTGGAAAAAACCGAACTCGACCTCAAAGCCGTGTTTCCTCGTGAAAAATGGAACGACCTTCATCTGCAAATCATCTTCTTCGGCAGGGAATATTGCCCCGCCCGCTTCCACGACCTTACGCAGTGCCCCATCTGTTCGTGGGCGGCCACCAAGAAGCGCATTCGGGAAGAGGCGAAGCGCTGAGCCTCAGAACAGCGAGAAGCTGCGTCCCACGATGCTCGTGATGAGCACCACAGCGCCCAAGATAAGCGTGATACGCATGGCGACGTGCTGTCCCGTTTCTTCTTGAGCCTCACGAACGAAGGCGTACGCCAGCAAGGTCAACGAGCCGGTTTGAAGGATGGACGCTAACGCACCGAAGACGGAGATTTGGGTGGCGTAACTGTCCACATCGTCGTCGTATTGCTCGGCCTCCTTGTCGTCGGTCAGGTCGTAATCCGAAACGTCCGGTGCGGAGGAAGCCAAGGGCAACTGCCCGAAGGCGGAGGCGATCACGAGAAGCGACAACCCGATCATCAGCCACTTGGAAAAGGAGTACATGTTGGCCTTCCCCATCGCTCCTGCTGGAGGTTGGTACGGTGAGGCTGCGGGGGCTGCTGGCGGAGGCAAGGGGGCTTGCATGATGGGAAATTGGAGCAAACGGGGTATAATATTGCCGAAGTTTAGACGCTGAAGATGCTGCCTGCACCCTCAAGGACGATGGCGGTCACGAAGGAGGCGAGGCCCGCAATCCATGTCAACTGAATCATTTGGCCAATGGCGCTGGTGCGGGTTCCACCGCGTAGTCGAGTAGCGATCGAAGAGACGGCGATGACTTGCATCAAAATGAGGAGGGAGATGATCAGTTTGAACATCCGAATGTTGTCGTCAACCGACGACGCATCTTCCATGACGGGCAAGGCAACCCCACCGCCAAAATCAGACAAGGCGCCGACATCGGTATCGGTCAGTCCACTCGCCACACCCGCAATGGCCTCGCCCAATTGCAAGACGATCGAGGTGGTGACGTTCAACGAAGCCACGCTTGAAATGAGGAGCCCGAGCGCCACGCCCCACATCGTGTTGGCGGAAAGGGAACGACGATTCCGAAGCGACAGCAGGTTGCCCACGGAACGCGAGACCATTTCGGCGGTCTCGGCGGGTTTTCCCGAGGATTGAGCGCCTTCGAGGTAAATACGAGTGTACCTTGAAATCACGGCAGAATTGGTATCGGCCGTGAAATAATCCCACGCTCGGTCGGAGTCAATACGAGTGGAGAGACGCTTTTCCAACCGGTCAATGGAATTGTCCAGCATACCGAAATCAATGCCTCGAAGCGCTTTGATGGTGGCAGACGGTTCTGCCGAACGGGCCTGGGCTGTACCGCCAAGCGCCCGAATGAAGTCAGGATAGGTTTCATCGCGGCGTTGAATTTGGTTCTCTTCACGCCGAACCATGGCGGCAGGAATCAAGAGCGGGGAGAACGGCAAAACGATGAACAGTAAGCCGTATTTATCCCACTGCGAGGTTAAATCGTCCCAGACCCAAATCAGCGTCAGCGTGGCGAGGATGACCAGCGCCAACGTCACCACGATGGAGATGATTAACGAGCGGAGAAAATTGATTCGAAACGGTGTATCGAGTTCGTCTCGTGCGAAGGTCAAATCCTTTGGAATCGTTGCCCGAAAAGCAAAGACGGCCCCGACTTGGATGAACAAAAACATCAACGAGGCCAAGAGCAAGAAACGCAAACGGCTGGCCACCTCAATGGGCGTATCGTCGGATGAACCAACCTCAAAAAGCACGAGATGGATACCGGCGATCACCAAGCCGAACAGACCTGCCGTGACGAGCGAGACGTAAATTTCCTTGAGCGTGTCAACCGACTCAAGCCGAGTATCGTAGAGGGTGTTGTATTGCTCTGCGATGGTTTCTTGCTCCGCCCGCATGAAATCGTCAATGGGTTGACCGGCTTCGATCGAAAACGCCATGCGGTCAAGAAAATCCGACCACAACGGGCTCGGGCTTTGATGAGCGACGATACGGGCCGCTTCAGGCAGCGAAGTATGCCACTTGTCCACCAGCGTTTCAATGCGCTGAACTTCAGAGGCCAACTCACCGTAATCCCGCATCTGTTTCAGGATATCGAAGATGGATTGTGCGGCGACTTCACCGATGGAAAGAATTCCCATCCGCGTGATGAACATGTGCATTTCTGCCTCGATGAGGGTCGCTGAGCGCTGAACTTCGAGCAGCGGAAAGGCGATGGCCGCCACACCCGCCATCAGGGTCAACATCACCACGAAAAGAACACCGGTGATGCCCGAAAACAAGGCGCCTTCTGCCAAACCACCCGTTAATGCAACGAGAAAAATTCCCACCAGAAAGGTGACGAACACAATGGGCGCCACGTAAATCGTGAGAAAACGCGAAACGGGCATTTCAAGACGCCGAAGCGCAATCTGCCAGATGGGCATTCGCTCCATGACCCATCATCCTCACTTGTGATTGACCCCAACCCACGTGTCGATGGCACGGTCAAAGTGCTCCCATCCGTTGGAGTAATACAAGCCCAGAAGGTCAAACACATCGTCGTAATGCGTCAAGTCACGGTCGGCCATGCGCTGGATGGCATCGGCTCTTCGCAACATTTCTTCGTAGATGTCCCGCTTGTTGGAGAACCCGGCCATGGCGGCGATTTTGTTCTCCAAGAGGTGCGATTGGAACATACCTCGGAAGTAGTGCTTGTCCTTCACGGGGTCCCATTCGAACATTCCACGGGTGAGCACACCGTCGCTGTGCTTGTTGTACCCGATGACTTCGTCAATACCGGTCACACGTCGGGCGATACCGCCGCCAGGAGCCTCAACGACTTCTTGGAAAATGGCGAAGTTGAGGTTGTCGAAGAAACGAATCGGGACGTTGATCGGGTCACCGGTAAACCGCTGAATCATCTTCACGATGGAGGATGCGTGGAAGGTGGCGATGACCGGGTGGCCGGTTTGCATGGCTTGGAACGCCGTAGCACCCTCAACACCACGGATCTCACCGATGATGATGTAGCGAGGGCGGCTTCGCAGGGCGGCCTTGAGCAGGTCAAACATTTCCACACGGGAATCCTCGTTCTTGGCGTCACGGGTGACCAGGCGCTGCCAAATCTTGTGCCGAACCTTGACTTCAGGCGTGTCTTCCGCAGAGTAAATCTTAACGTTATGGTCAATGAAAGGCAGAATGGCGTTGAGGGTGGTGGTTTTTCCGGAAGCGGTTTCCCCCGAAACGAGGACGGACATGCCGTATTCGAGACAGATCCAGATGTAGGCCGCTTGTTGGGCGGACATGGTGCCCCATTTGATGAGTTGAACCACGGAGATGGTCTCTTCGGCGAATTTACGGATGGTGAACGACGGGCCAAGCATCGAGACGTCGTCGGAGAATATGATGTTGATACGGGACCCGTCAAGCAGCACCCCGTCGATGATCGGTTTGTTGTCGGACACGGGGCGGCCGATACGTTCCGACATGGCTCGCAAATACCTCGCCAAAAGTTCCCGTTCGCGGAAACGAATGTTGGAGGTGACCATGCCGAACACCTTGTGGTCCATGTGAATGTGCTTGAGCCCGACCGAGTGAATGTCTTCGAGCATCTCGTCGGAGAGCAGGGGTTCGAGAGGGCCGTTTCGAATCAAATCGCGAATCACGACGTAGGTGAGCCGCTGCCGTTGTTCTTGGGTTACGGTAATCCGCTTGTCGTCCATGCCGACCAATTCCCACAAACGACCTTGACGACGAACGATGTTGCTCGCTTCGGTGTTGAGGATGGTGTATCGGCCGATCATCTGCTCGAGGATGTTCTCGAACTCGTTATCGGTGGTGAACGACGGTGCAGTGGGCGCTTCTTGAAGCAAGGTTTCCACCAATTCACGACGGATGTTTTCCTCTTCTTCGGTGAGTTGTGGCTCGAGACCGAACCAGAGAACGGTCCCGCCCCCGTCATCGTCGGCAGGAGGTTCGTAGATGTGGACAAAAATCGGTTCCCGGGTGACGTAGATGAGGTTCAATGGCCGTTGCTTCTTCGCATCTCGGTCCAACGGGCCGTAATACATCGGGCGAGAGCCGTAACGGATTTCGAAATCACGTACCCACTCAGCAACGTGCGGGTACGCCGCCATGACGCCGTTGAGGTCGCCCTTGGCAAAACGAGGTTCGTCGGCCATAGCATCTCCCTCCTCAGCTCACCGCCGTGATGTCCACGATGAAGCCCATGCCGGGCTCAACACGCCAACCGATGGACGATTGAATCGGACCGGCAGCACGCAGGTACCGGGTCACGATCATCGAACGCTTGAGTTCCCCGCCGATCAGGGTGGTCGAGAGGTCAAGCACCACTTCCGCGCCGGAGCGCAAGGAATGAAGCAACTTACCGTCCATCTCGTCCGCATCAACGGTCAGCATGATGGTTCGTCCCGTGGAGGCGATTTTGCGCATGCGCTGAATCATTGCAAAGCGTTCGGCATCGGTCATGTTCTCGGGCATCAAGGAGCTTGCAGAGTCGATCACGACGATATCAGCATGTTCGATGGCTTCGCTATCGAGAACTTCGTGAATACCCACGTTGGCGACGGGTTCGGCAATGGTTCCAAACCGAGAGAACACCATCAACGCACCGCTGCTCAGAGCCTTGGTGACCCCGTATCCGATGGACTCCATCTGCTCGATCCAACCTCGGGTCGTTAACTCGGTCGTGACGACCAGAACCTTGACGCCGTTTTCCAGCAGGCCGTGAACGAAACGTTGGCTGACAAGCGATTTCCCCGCACCTACCGTACCTTGCAGCACGGCGAGGCTCCGGTTCGGGATGCGCAAGCCGAGTGAGTCGGCGAGGCTATCGGTTTCGACTTCGTACGGGAAGCCGTCCTCAACGGGCGTGGGATTTTCGCCAAGCGATTCAATCATGCAAGCGCACCTCCAAACTGATGGATGTTGAACCCCGGTAGCCACTGGTCACCTCGGAAGAGACGGCGACGGTTAGGCTCACATCGTCACCCGTCGAATACGACCAGGTGCTCGAATTGACCGTGACCTCAAGCAAACGCGTATCGTCCCAATCGTTGCCGGCAGGAACCAGCGTATCGACGATGGAACTCGTCACCGATTGCCCATCGACGATCACCACGAGGGTGGATGCATCGAGCAGGTTCTCACCGATGTTCTGCAAGAAGAACGTGATCTCCTGATTGGTGGTGTCCAAGTCGACCATCATCGGGTCGCCCGCAAAAGCTACACCTGTGGCCCGTTCTGCCTCCAATGCGGCAACGTTAACCGTGCTGCTCTGCGCCATCTGCCCCCACTGGTTGATGAGGAGAATGCTAACGCTTCCCGACACCAAGAGGGCCGTCACGAGCAGGATGAAAGAAGATGCTCCGCCGTCTGCCATGGTTTCACCTCATGCAAGGGGGAGCCCTACCGTTTCTCCAAGGACCGTGAGGGCGATTCGCTCGTACGAACTTGCGCCGTCCTCTGCCCATTCCACAACGATCGTTTCACCGGGGTACCAGTTGGTGCTGTTGATGGATGGCGTGTATGCGTTCCCCAGGTTGGTGGGTGCAGGACCGCTTGACCCGTCGAGGAAGACCCATCCGTCCGCAAGAGCGACCGTGGTTGAGCCCACGTTGGTCATGTTGGCGTAAATGAAGTTGCCAATATCGACGGTGAAGGTTGCGCCTCCGGCATTGCCGGGTTGACCGGTGGGATCGACAACAACGGTTGGAACCGAGGAATAATTACCGCGAATGGTGATGAACACGGTATCAATTCCTCCAGAAGCATCCACGGTGAATCCACCGAGAAATCCTCCGGCTCCACCCGAGGTGGTCAACGTTCCGTTCGTGTAGTTGCTTCCGTTATTGGAAACGGTCACGGTCAGGACAGCGCCCTCCCAAAGGGTTGCATCGTCAATTCGGATGTCAGGTGTGTCGTCGGCTGCGTCCTCAATGATCTCAAGGCTGGCGTTCAATCGGTCGTCAAGCGTTTGCATCGCAAGAGCAAACACCAACAACAGCGATGTGCCAACCACGAGAGCACCGATTCCGACCGACGCACCCATGCATCATTCCTCCGAAGTCACTCGACTCGACCGCCATGAGGCGACCATCGCAGAGAACAGCAACAGTTGACGGTGCGGCAGATGGTCCGACAGAGCTGAATCGGGGTCACCGGGTTCAGCAAGTTGAACAATGGCCAAGACGGCGTGCCCTTCAGATTCCGAGAGCATCCCCGAGTCCATCGCCTTCTGCGTGAAACTCACCGCGGCCATGCCCGACATGTGGTCGAGCAACAAGGCAGCGACGGTGGGTGCACCGGTGGTGCCGCTGGACCCGCCTGAGGCCCCCATCGCGTGAGGGTTTGACAGGAAGGGGTTAGCGGCCAGAGCCTGTGCTTCGTACAATTCGACAAGGCGCCCTTGGTCGTCCTCCATCATCCGGGCCGTTCCACTCACGCTCAAGACTTCACCGCTGGCGGAAATGATTCGGTCGCCTGCAAAGGCAACATCGTCATCGTCAGCGTCATCTTCGTCGTGGGGACCTTCGTCCGCTTCGGCATGATCGGTCTCGGGCCGAGGCATCGCGCTCTCTTCCAAACGGATTTCAACCATCCGAAGGACATCCTCAACCATGTCAAGGCGGCTGCTGATGAGCCGCTCAAGACCCGAGGTGTCGACGGTTGCAGGGCCAACGGGTTGCGGTACACTCGCCGGGGCGAGCGTCGCTGCAACGTTGGGCACGCTTTGCTGGCTGTTGATCCGAGCCTTGGTGGGTCCGGGAGATATGGTCCACGCATCCTCTTCCGTAAGCATTCCCTCTTCAGGGAACGGGACCTGTTCAATCGCCACGTTGGACAATATCTTCAGGCGCTCTTCGCTCAAGGACTGGTCTGCGCTTTTGCCTTCTCCCGAGTTTCCAGTAAATGGCCAAACCATTTCAGAACCTCCTTCTGAGAATCCAGGGGTGGACTCTCAAAAGTGATCAGACCACAACAGCGCCGCGGGAATCGTCGTTGACCTTCAGGACGTCGTAGGTGGAACCGCCGCCGACAACGTGCACGTAGAGCGTGCCCTTCACGTTCTCGGAGAACATGTGATCGGGCGCACAGTCGTTGTTTGCGTTGTCGTCAAGGTCGAGTGACACACGGTAGGAGAGACCTGCCTCAACCGTGCTTTGTGCGGTTGGGGTAGCTGCCGAATCATCCAGAGCAAAAACGATGCTGGCAGGGGTTGCTGCCCCATCAGTGAAGTCACCGGCCAAGCGGTCGGTCGTGGCAGAACCTGCGCCGCCACCATCGGGGTCTTCACAGAAGACCTGCCAAAGGATGTCAGTCACTGCGGTGTCGTCAGAACCGGCTGCCAGTCGGAAGTACATCACGACGGATTCAGACGGGTCATCAACGAAGACGTTGAGAATCTGGATCTTTCCAGACATCTCGTCCGTCGTGTCGTCACCGGTCGATTGGGCGTTCTGTTGCAGCTTTTCAGCGGTTTGAATAATCACCGCTGCGGCCACGGCGGCCACCAAAATCAGAGCAATGAACACAATCATTGCACCGATACCGATGGCTGCCAATTTGTCGTTTTCCATGTTTTTGTTATTGTTTTTCATCTTGTTCACCTCAGACTACTGCGTCGCCCACCGTGGGTGAGCTACCGTATTGGAGTTCTTCGTACGTGCTGCCACCGCTGTCGACGGTAAACAGAAGGATATGGTCGGAGTTAGCCGTAGGGATGCACTCGTCGATTTCCATCACGACGACGTAGGTCGTGCCAGGTTGGATCGTGATCGTTGTCCCACCTGCACCGTCGCCGGTGTGGATGGTTGTACCAGAGAGATCGCCTTGTGCAAATTCAGTCGTGTCGGCGTTTGTACCGACACCACCAACAGCTCCGTCGTCACCCAAGTTCTCGCAAATCACCGTGTAACCGATGTCATCGCTTTCGGTTGGTTGAGATCCGGGCGCCAACTCAAAGGTCACAAACAGCGATGCCGTATCTGCATCACCGCCAGTGCCACCCAGAGCGTTGTCAGCACCAAGGTCCAGTTCCTCGATGATGACGTTGATGAGCGTCAACTTGGTTGACATCTGCTCTTGGGTGTCATCACCACTGGCTTGTGCGTTCTGTTGCAACTTTTCGGCCGTCTGGATGATGACCGCTGCTGCAACCGCTGCAACCAGGATCAAGGCAATGAACACAATCATTGCACCAATACCAATGGCAGCGAGGCTATCGCTTTCTTCGTTCTTCTTTTCTTGCTTCATTTTATCACCATTTTGTGTTTGTTGTCCCCCGCTCCGTGCGGGAGGAGTGCGCAGGGTCAAAGAGCACCTCCTTGACCAAGGTTGA
>Ga0222718_10004531_pt1 | contig 11510 bp, 10 predicted proteins | sample C33_27DmetaG_FD_165045 | JGI IMG/M metagenome (GOLD analysis project Ga0222718, IMG submission 165045) | Estuarine water microbial communities from San Francisco Bay, California, United States - C33_27D | ecosystem: Environmental > Aquatic > Marine > Unclassified | place: USA: California... | reverse complement strand
CCCTTTGTATTAAAAATCATCTGAGAAATAACATTATTTGTTACTAGTTGGTTTCAGTTGAACTGTAATACTAGGTTTCCTAAACCTGGTGTCGCAAGTTCGAATCTTGCCGAGGCCGCTTTTTTAACTACATAAGGCAGTCTACCAAACATACTTCCACCCGATCTCCCCCAGGTATTTCTACAAGTTTTGTTTATTAGACTTGAAATTTTTTGTTCTTGAAGTAAAAATAAACATGTGAAGAATTATGGAAGTGATACATATTGGGCAGTTGCAGTTTTGGCTGGTGTGGGTGCAGGTGGTCTATTCTTTTATATTTCTGAAGATTTTATATTTGGGGGAATTCTAGGTTTTTTAGTATACATTGTTTATTACTGGTTTAGTCGAGTTCTTTATGGCTTAGAACAAAATGGCGAGGTTCTTTCTTCAATTTCTGAAAAATTAGAATTCATTATATCTAATGGCTCTATCGAAAATCAAACTAATGATGAGAGCGCTCGTATTGAGGTAGAGCGTATTGCTGAAGAAGAGCGTCTTCGCTCAGAGGAAGAAGCTAAAATTAAAGCTAAGCGAGAAGAGTTAGCTCGTCTTGAAAATGAGGCTGAACATAAGGCGCAAAAAGAATTTGAAGAAACTTTGAAAAAAGGTGGGGATTCATTGATACCTGCATTTTTGATTACAGTAACGGTGATTCTTTTTCTTGCAATCTTCTTTGTTTGACTATTTTAACTTATTAAAATTTTGATTTTTTTAGTTTTTTTGATGATAAGGATGAGGTCGCTAGTTCAAATCTAGCTAGGCCCACTGACTTTTTCATAATATAAATTCCAAAAGTCACTAAAAAGTCACTATTTTATTTCAAGAGCGCTTTCCTTACAAGGAAGAAGTCACAGGTTCAAATCCTGTAGCGCCCACAAGGGGTTTTCAGAAATATACCCTTTTTAAGTACAAAAAACCGCACAATAAACGAACATATTTTTAATTTATAATTTAAAATTATATGTATGAGCATTGCAGAAGAAATAAAACAATTAAAAGAACTTTTTGATGAAGGAATTTTGACACAAGAAGAATTTGATGAACAAAAAAATGCATTGCTAAAAAACAATTTACAAAGTGATTCTGTTGAAAATTCGGAGTCTGAAACTATTGAAATTAAGATGGCTGCCACTGATGCTAAAACTGGTGAGCCTTGTTGTCCTTATTGCGGTAGTACAAAGATTAAATCAAGAAGAGGTAAGTTAGGAAGGGTTGCGTCGGTTTACACTTTAGGTATGGCAAATATGGCAATACCTAAAAGTGCTGTAAAATGTTACACTTGTGGAAAATTATTTAACAGAAATTCTTTAGAAAAAAGATAATTCATTATGGATTGTTAATATGTACTCTTTAGCCATAATCTCATCTTACCAAATCTATTTCTGCAGTTATTACAGGCACTAAAGCTATTGTTTTATGGGGTGGGCGGGGTAAAAATCGCTAAGACTATTACAAGTATGATGCTTAACCTATCGTGTAAAAGTTCTCTTTTTTAGTGTTAGGTGAGATTGGCAGTTGAATAAAAGTCATTAATTTGATACTTTTTATATATGGGTTTAATAATTTCTGTAATTGCATCTGGATCATTTGTGATGACTGCGTTTGGCATTTTTGGAGAAGGTACGTGCAGTTTTAGTGGTCGTGGTGGAGCAAGAGTACTTATGGTCACAACCTACAGTGATGGCAGTGGTGCAATCAGTTGTAATTTAGCTGCTGTATTAATGCTTTTAGCAGTAGGAGCTTACTGGGCATATGTCTTGTCTGAAAGTGGGTATTCATTTAACAACTCTTATAATCGGACTCAGTCTTACAACTCCGATGTGTACAGGAGACCTTCTTCAACAAACGAAGGAAGTTCACCTGTTGATAACTTCTTAAAAGAAAAAGATAATATGAACGAAATTGGTTATAAACAAGCTAAAGCTGAAGAAGAACTAGAAGAAGCACAAAAGATTATTGATGAATATAAACCTGCTGAACAAGAAAATGATGAAAGTGACTCTGCTGAAATTGATACTATTGAATTAGAAATAAAAGAACTTGAAGAAAAAAAACAACAAATGCTTCTGGATTTAGAAAAAGAAAAAGAACGAAAAGCTCAAGAAAAACTAAAACTCGAGAAAGAACTACAAGAGAAAAAAGAAATAGAAGAATTAAAAAACGAAATCAGTAGTCTTAAAAAGGAAATTGAAGAATTAGAAGAGTAGATTACGGATAGTCATCTCTACTACAATCTCCCCAGCTATTACAGTAATAATCTGGTGAGCCGTAGGTTGCAGAACTTGGACTTCCAGAGTAGTAACTGTAGCAAGCACTTCCCTGCCAGGTATCCTCACAGACATAAGTTCCTCCACCAATATTTACTAACTCATATCCATCCCACTCTGAAGGATAAAAATCTCTATCACAGTCATACCCTGAGTAACCTGCTGGAGAGCATTTTAAATCATTAGTCCATACATTTGCTGGGTTTCCTCCATCATATCTTCCACAATCTAAATCCCCGTAACTTCCACCCCACGCATCTTCACATATGTAAGTGGAGCCATAATATGTAAGAAAATCATATCGAGCGAGATCATCTGGATACCAATCATTTGAACAATCGCTTGCTTGATAGCCACTGCAATATAAATCTGGATATATACCTGTAAAGGTTGGTGGATTTCCTCCAAATCCTTCATAACAGTCGTATTGATTAAATCCTAAAATTCTATCTTTACAAAAGTAGTTTCCAACAACCACTGACCACTCAGATGGGTCATATTCATAACAAGAATTCGTACCGCACCATAAATCAGGTGTACCAAATGTTGAAACATTGGCTGGATTCCCACCTCTATACTCATAACAATCATCATATGTAGAAAATGAATTGCTACAGACATAGTCCTGATTGGAAACTGTAACAATGTCATAATTATCTAATACATTTGGATACCAGAGCTTTGAACAGTCAGAGTAGTTAGAAACCGCATCACAGTAATATGTTGTACCTCCGTTCCTGCAGGTCCATCCATCGTAATCTTGTGTGCAGGTGTATGTAATTCCACCAATCGTTACTGATGGAATTGTTGTTGTTGTAATTATTGAGCGAATAGTAGTAGTTGTAGAAGGTGGTTGTGCTTTTGATGTTGAAATTGTTGTTGTTGGCTGCAGGTCTGATGATGCGTTGTTTGGAGATATCTCTTTTGATTCAGTAACTGGCTCACTAACACTTAGGCTTGGTTTATCTTCAACACCACTCGGGTTTGATACAGCTATTAGTACTGAAACTGCTGCAAATACACCAACACCAATTTTGATAAGTGAAGAGTTGCTTGATTTTCGAATACCTATTTTGTATTCCTCTTCAGAGATTAGTCCTTGGTCTAGTAAGTTTTTTAATTTCTTTTTATCTGACATTTTTTAACTTCTAGGTATTGTAATGTAACCATCTTCTTCATAGTTTCCTAATGTATCTGAAATAAAATACCAGGCTTCGACGTCGTCACCATTTAATGAAGAAGGTATAGTTAGTGTGACAGTTAAAGTAGCAGAAGATGGTGCTGAAGCAGGTGGGTTATTTGTGGAACCATTAAAATATCCTAAAATATATGAGAAATTACTACCACCACTCTTTGGTCTTAAGTATATTCCATATCTTGACACTCCTCCACAAGCATTTGAGCCACAGGTTTCAGTTGCTGAGATTGTAATTTGAATGTTAGTAGCAACACCTTCTGTAAATTCAGTAGGAGAAACTGTAAAACTGGTTACATTAGGTTGGTAGACATCATCGTGCACAAAATAACCAAAATTACTGCTCAAATTTAAAGAATGTGATGAAGAGGTAGTGCTTCCATTTGCAAGACTAGACAGCGAGCCTTGGATTGATCCATTGCTTAAGTATTCAACATAGTCTCCTGTTGACGTATTAATTCTTACTGAAATTAATGACCATTCACCGAGATTCGTTTTACTAGTTGAACCTGATGCAGCATTGCAATAGGCTATTACATCTTTAAAAGAACCACTATTTTCTGTTCCTGAACCTGTACAAACTATTTGATTTCCTCCAGTATGCTGAAAAGTAGCAGTTCCTCCGGTAATATTGCCCGTATTGTTACCCTCTCCTGACCTAAGGGTTACTCTGTATGGAACTCCGTTAGATTGTATGTAACTTGATTTAACGTAATCAGAGTTTGGATATAAAGTATTAAAATTTTTGTCAGCTTGTGAATAAATAGTATCTACATACGGAAGTGTTGGGGGAATCGTTGTAGTAGTAGTTGTAGTTGTTGTAGTAGTTGTTGTAGTTGTTGTCGTTGTTGTCGTTGTTGTCGTTGTTGTCGTTGTTGTCGTTGTTGTAGTGTTAAGGGTAGTAGTTGTTGTCTGTACATAGCTACTGGAACTATTTCCTGCGGCATCATAGGCAACTACTTTAAAACGATAAAAAGAGTTGGTATCTAATCCCGTCAAATCAACACTTGTATTGGAAGTTGTTGCATAAAGTGTATAAGGTGAATATGGATTTGAAACCCTATATTCAACTACACCAACATTATCAGTAAAAGCATCCCAACTAAGTGTCAGAGATGTTTGTGTTAAATTGCTTACAGTCAATCTTGAAGAACTTCTAGAAGGACCATAGTTATCTACAAAAATAGTTGTAGTAGTAGTGCTAGCTGTATATGTCCAATTATCTACATAGTTTGATGATTTATTACCAGCAGCATCAAAGGCATATACCGAAAAAGAATTATACGATCCTGGAGTCAAACCGGTCACATTGTAATTTGTACTTGAAGTTGAACCTATATAGGTGTTACTTCTGTAAATTTGATACTCTGTCACTCCAACATTGTCTTGAAAGGCATCCCAACTTAGAGTAAGCGAAGTGGTTGTAACGTTATCAATATCGAGTCTAGATGTTGAACGATATGGTCTAGATTTGTCATTAGCTACAGTTGTAGTCGTAGTTTGTTGGGTTGTTGCTGTTGACTGTTGTGTAGTAGTAGTTGTTGTATCTGCTGCTGCAACGGTTGAGTTTGTTTTGGGAACAGTAGTAGTTGTGGTAGTTACTGGAATGATTAAATCTATTTCGCACTCAAAATTACTACTTAACCCAGAACGATCGATTATTGAACCGCGAACAACACCTTTGTCTCTTGTACCTTCAAAAAATACAGGTTTTATCACATTTCCTGCGTAAACAGTTTGACCATCAATATCAATTGGTTCAATATATTGTTGTGGATCAATATCTACTTCAAGGTTTCCTGTTGAGTCAGTAAAAATTACTGAAATTGACGTTGCCTCTGAAGTACCTTCAATGAATAAAATATTGAACTCATACGTTTCTCCTGTTTTTAAGCTTGTTGGACATACTTCTAAATCAATTATTGGCGGTACGTTTAAGCTTTCTACCGCAGAACCCAGTAACTCTCCCTCTAGTATCTCCTCAGTACCAAGCCTAAAAACTGTAAACGGCAGTGGCGTTAAAAAATCCCAAGCCTCTAGCTGGTTGCAGTACGAGGTCATAAGACCATCGATTCCTACTTCGTTCCCCCCAAGATCTACTAATATATCTCCTGCAATTATTCCAGCATTTGAAGCAATGGAGTTTGGCTCAACTGCTGTGATGAAAATTCCGTAGATTTCATCTTCTTCATATATGAACGCTTCTGGGTTAATTCCAATAGAAAGAAAATCCTCTCCGCTTAAAAGCAAATTTGTAACATTTTCTGCTAAGTTTGAAGCAATTGCAAAAGATTGTCCGTAATCAATTATTACAGAATAATTAACCGCAACAACTTTCCCGTCTTTTGTTACAAGAGGTCCACCGGAATTTCCAGGTAAAATATTTGCTGTATGTTCCACTACCTCATCAACAGATGCCCAGTTATTTTCTCCATCTGCTCTTTTTTTGGAAACAATACCATCTAAGAGTGTATATTCTTCTGTGCTTAGTGGGTATCCTGCAGCGTAAACTTCAAGGCCAGGAACTACGTCGTCTTTGTACCAGTCTAAATATTTATAATCATTTCCTTCAATTTTGATAATTGCTAAATCTTTACATTCGCTTCTACCAACTATTTGAGCTGGTATCTTAATATCACTTTCAAAAGTGCTTACTTCAATTCCTTGTGCTCCTGCTACTACGTGATTGTTGGTAACAATATATCCATCATTAGAAATAAAAAATCCTGATCCTGTTCCAACTTCTTCATTATCTGTATCTGCAACAGCTCCTAAAGCAGATATTCTGACAACTGCCTTAGATACATCTTGTAAGTTCCCGACAATATAGTCTGTTTGCTGTGTCGAAGACTCCACCACAATACCCTCAGTATTTTCTGATTCACCATCTACAGTATTGTCTTCAGTGTTAGCACTTTGAATATAAAATGTTGCAACCCCAACAACCAAAATTCCAATGATAAATTTATTTGTTACTAGAAAATCTTTTAAAGTATTCTTAGAAACTGTTTCTTTTTGCTCTGTTATTGAGGGTTCACTATCAGGCTCTACAACTTCATCTTGGTTTTTGTCTTCAATAAGTTTTTCTTTTCTTTTTTTTAATTGCTCGAGCTCTGTCTTTAATTGGTCGACTTCTGATTTTGCATTATTGGATTCGAGTTTAGAAACTGCTTCATCATAAGCTTCTTGCGATATAATTCCTTTATCAAGAAGGTCTTTTAAATCTTGTAACTCTTTGTCAGACATACGCTTAGTTTAAATGAATATTTACGGACCACCAGGTAAAGATTCACACGGTTCTTCATCACCGTCACCATCTAATCCAGCAACATCTCCGTAATAGGGGAAATATGTATCAAACCAAGTCTTGGCTTCTTGATATGTTTCAAAATCTGAACAGTTCTTTGTATCTCCAGGATTATCTGGAATGGTCGTTGTAGTGCTTGGAACTGTTGTGGTAGTAGTAGTACTAGTTGTAGTAGTGGTTGTAGAGGTCGTAGTTGTTGGAACTGTAACAAGTGGTTCTGGAATTGCGTCTTCATAGCTATACCCATATGAACAGGTTGCAATCATAAATCTTAAAGCATCCCACTCAGCTTGTGTTGCTGTCAATCCCCAGGTGTGTTTTATTCGTATCCAGTCATATGCATACTGGCACCAGTACTCAGTGTTTGCTGGTTTCCAGTCTTCAGGACCACGGGCACCTTTAGATCTATTTGCACCTGACTGAACTGCAATTAGATGATCTGAGTCTTCTAGATAGTTTGCATACTCTTTCTTTTTTTCTAGACTCCACTCATAACCACCTGAGTCGTGTGCATTTTTAAGTGGTACAAAATGATCAACATCTAATTCTGATGCTGAGTAATAGTACGTTGCTGTATACACTCCATACCATTTTCCAGTATCTACATAACAATTTGAAGAGGTAGTAAATGTAACAGCCTCTTGAGTTTCATCTTGTAGAACTTCGTGCCTAATATTTTGACAATCTCCATCATCATCAGACCAGTGACTCCAGTCATCTCTGTCATATATGGGAATAGAACTACTGACTTCTCTGATTACAAGCTGCGGGTAACTTGTGCTAGATGCCGTTGTGGTAGTGGTTGTAGGGACGTTGTTAAATGTAAAGGTACAGACTATCTCGATTTCAAAAAATGCTCCGCTCTCGTCTGATATAGAGAAATACACATCATATGTAATTAACGCGTCCTTATCTTCATCTGTAATAGTTTGTGCATACTGTTTGGTTTCAAATGCTGTTGGAAAAGGGAAGTTTGTTCCCATTTCATTATCAAAGTACACTCTTCCGTCATACTCTTCATTTTTCCAATAGGATATTCGTAAATAATTCACATCATACGTTCCTGCAGAAATTTCATAATTCAATTCAACACTTTCGGTTGTGACTTCCTCACTAGGACAGTTAGTAACAACAATTGTTGGAAGTGTTATATCTTCTACATTTACCGTTGTTGAAGTTGTAGACGGTGCAAGTGTTGTTGATGTGGTTGTGGTACTAGATGTTGTGGTGGAGGTGGTACTTGTAGTAGTTGAATCCTGGGCTTTTGTTGTTGTGGTTGTTGACGTAGTGCTTGTTGTGGTTTCAATAGGTTCTATTGACTCAGTAACACTATCAGATTCAGAAGATCCACAAGAAATGAATGCAAATAAAAGAACGATAGTAAGAGATTTTCTAATCATAATTAACAATAACAATATCCATCTTTATCGACTTTTGTTTTGCATTCATAACAATCATCTCCTTCTTTTCTTTTTAAATAATCTGATAACTCTATACGCTTGTTTAATTTCATCTCCTCTTTCTCAGTTTCTATACGCTCAGCTTCTTTTCTTCGCCTAATTTTCTCTTTTTTCTCTTGTTTAGTTTTTTCAGAGGCTATGCGATCTTCCTCAGCTTTAATACTCGCTCTTTTAAGATTTTCTCTAGATATCTGTTTCTTATTTGTTTCAGCATAACTTTTTAGTTCTCTTTCAAAGTTAAGCAATACATCACGGACCTCTCTAGAAAAAGTTTTATTGACTTGTTTTGAAACTTTTAATTCTTTTTCTTCTTTTTTAGCAATCTCTGTCTCAACTAGATTTTTATTAATTTCATTGTTATGTTTAGGTAACCTATTTTCCTTTTTTTTGCCATTAGGTCTTAAAAGAATGTATAAAAGAACTGTAAAAAATATGCTTAGCAATATAAATTCCATATTCCAATTATTGTATATATTTCAGCTAAATGTGGGCTTGGAGTGGGCAGGGAAAATATCGCTAAGGCTGCTACAAGTATGAGGCTTAACCTATCGTGTAAAAGTTCTCTTTTTTAGTGTTAGATGGGATTGGCAGTTGCTTTTTAAATAAATAAAATAAATATATGAGCCAATTTGAAGAATTAGAAAAACAAGTTAAATCTGGTGAATTAACTCCTAAAAATTTAAAAAAACTCCTTAAAGATGAGGTGATTAATAAATTGGAATACGAAAAGTTAATCAAAATATCTTATAATGTTGAAAAATTAGAAAGTTATAAAGACTTTGAAGAACTAGCTTCATCTAGGTTAAATGATGAAATCGAAAACCCCACTATCAAGACAAAAGGAGTTAAAAAGCAAAGTAATAGTGGTGTGTATGAAAATGATTTATTATCCGTAAAGCAGTGGCTTATTACTTTTCTTATCTTATCAATTCCTGTTGTTAATTTAATTATGATATTTGTATATGCTTTTTCACCAAATGAACCTTTGGCAAGAAAGAATTGGGCACAAGCATCTCTTGTAGTATCTTTAATAGCTCTGGTTATTTTTATTCTTATATTTTAAAACTTCATCAATCCTGCATATCTCAAAATTGCACGTGCACTAAAAAACATATGAGTATGTCCTAAAGTGCACGGAATTAATAACCCTTCTTATTAAGACAGAGGAGAATAGATAAGAGGAGATAACACTTTAAATAAAATCGAAAGGTCCTAGATCCAATTTTAAATAATAGTTAAGCTCTAGAATTGCTTTTTGTCTAGCTAGTAAAGGTGATCGTCCATTTCTTAAATACTCCATTTGTTTGTAATACATAACCATATGAGGAAGATGTATAAACTTTAAATCTGTACTTCCCCTTCTATGTGTAGTTTTTTTAATCAAAATTGGAATACCAAGCCAATCTTTTAAGCCCATCATCTTTTTCACATCTTTTTGAATCTGTCTCATTTGAATTGGACACATACTGGCTAGATTCTGATACGTTTTAAAAACGCCTTTGTGAATTGCATCTGGTGAGTAGTGACTAGCTAGTAAGTGATACGTAGCGAAAAGCCCTCTTCCACTTTTTTGTTTATACAATGTATTTACAACAATATTTGGAATTGCTGTATAAATCATTTTTGTATCAAATATATTTTCGTTTAAAGAATGTTCCTTAAATATCGGATCTTCTTCGTTATTTTTCATTATTTCTCTCCTTTTTCATTCATTACGTAGATGCAGTACGGGGTGCTTCTTTTTTTTTGGAGAGAGAATCTCCGAACTAATTTAATTTGTTGATATTAAATTTAGACACACTTGGTTTATAGTCAATATTTCTCTTAACTACTTTTTTTCGTAAATTAAAATCTAATCTGTCAAAAATACAATATATTTTTCAATCAAAGTTATGAACTTATCTACTTTTTGTTGTGTATCAAAATTTGACAAGGGGAAGTGAAGAAAATATTTTGAAGATTGATTTGAATCACTAAAAGGTTCAAAATCTGATCTCAATTTTTCAATATTAAATTTTTTATCTTTTTTCTCAATAAACTTAAAGTTCTGTAATCGAATATCGAAGAAAGGGTAATCAAATCTTTTTGCTGAAGTAACAACATACAAGAGACCAACGGACTTATCTCTGTGTGTAGTTGTGATATTAAATACAGGGTTTATTTTTTCAGAATCTAAATTAAAATTTGGGTTTACTTTTTCAATATTTATTAACTTGTTAAAGAGATCGGTTAATTCTTTACTGTCTTTACTTAAAGTATTTATAAATTTTTCGAAGTTCCACTCTTTAACTGCATATCTTTTAACTTCTTTTGACTTCTCAGTTCTACCAATTAGTTGAGTTGAAAGAAATGTTTCTGTACCAGAGATAAACTTTTTAATCTCCAGTCCTAAAAACTCTGAGTAAGAAGCTTCTTCATTTTCTGCCTCAATAACTCTTTTCGTTCTAGTTGGAATCGAATCTGAAGCAATTATTAATTTTATAAAACCATTTTGAAACTTATAAATAAACTCTTTCCAAAACTTCTCTTCTGAAATAGCATTCTTTTTTAAAACAGAATTAAGTTTTTCATAATTACTTTGTTTGAATTTTTTATCGTTTCTTAAAATTTTTTGTTTAAAAAAATTAGCATTCCAATCTGTATTGGCATAAATTTTAGAAGTCGCCTTATATTCTAAAAGTTGACCTACAACCTTTCTTTTTATCTCTTCATTCTTACTTAGTTTTGATTCAATAAGAATCGGTGTAGCATTTTCATCAACAAAAAAAACATCCAGTCTTCCACCTTCATTTTTTTCATTTTCATTTGTGAACGACATTCCTAACTCGTTATCAATTAAAATGATCTCTTTGCCTTCAGAAACTTCCTCAAGTATTTCAGGATAAGTAATTAATATAAGATCTAAATCTTTTTTTTCATCAAGAGATTTCTTTTGATCTAAAACTTTATTTTTAGAGTGATTAATTAACATATAATTATTCTAACAAGCCTATTTTTACATTTTCGACCTACTCTTAACCTTGTTTTTTATTAGATGAGCCAAGAAAAAAGTCACCAAAAAGTCACCATAAGATAGAAATTTAGTGCTAGAAATACATAATAACCCCAGCATTTATTGTGAAGAACCTATAAGCGCATCCCTGATAAGGATGAGGTCGCTAGTTCAAATCTAGCTAGGCCCACTGTCTTTTTCATAAAATAAGTTTCAAAAGTCACTAAAAAGTCACTATTTACCTTAAGAG
>Ga0222718_10004525_pt1 | contig 11518 bp, 11 predicted proteins | sample C33_27DmetaG_FD_165045 | JGI IMG/M metagenome (GOLD analysis project Ga0222718, IMG submission 165045) | Estuarine water microbial communities from San Francisco Bay, California, United States - C33_27D | ecosystem: Environmental > Aquatic > Marine > Unclassified | place: USA: California... | reverse complement strand
CCATGTTCTTTTAAATTTTAATGGACTGTGACGGAAGAATGGTCAAGGCCATTAGAACCGGAGTTAGTGTTCTGGATTTTAGGCATTGGCCCATCACAGTCTGTTTCAGTACAAAGTGGAATCTAATATATTTGATGCAAAAATCATTTCAAACAAGAATGGCAACAATTGTGGTTCAAACAGAAATTAATTCCAGCCTGGATAAGGCATGGGAAATTATTTCAGACATAGATAATGAACCAAAATTTTGGAAAGGGACAAAAGAAGTAAAGACGTTATCTACAGAAGGAGACACAATAAAAAGAGAAATTACAATAGCATTTAGAGATCAAAAATGCTTACAAGAAGTTCAGATAAACCCAAAAAATGAAATCAAAGCAAAATTTACGAAAGGCATTCTTAATGGAACAAAAATTATTACACTAACACCAAATAATGGAAAGATCATCATGAAAACATCTTGGGAAATTAAATTATCAGGAATGATGAACATGTTTACAGGAGTAATTAAGAATCATATCAAAAGTGGAACTGAACAAGCAATGCAAAGTATCAAAAGAGAAATCGAGGGATAATATTGGAAGTAGTAATTGAGATTTTTACATATATTATCGCATCAATTTTAATTGGAATTTGTGGAGCTTGGATATACTTAATCAAGTCCATGATTGAATCATTTACAAAAACACCGTATTTAGATAAATTTGAAAATACAAATAATTCAACACCAAAAGTATCAATAATTCTTCCAGCAAGAAATGAAGAAAAATATCTTGCAAAGTGTTTAGACTCATTGATTGATCAAGATTATGAAAATTATGAAATCGTAGTAATTGATGATTCATCAGAAGATTCTACAGGAAAGATAATTTCAGATTATGCAAAAAATAATAATAAAATCATTCATGTTTCAGCAAATTCAAAACCTGAAGGATGGATGGGGAAAAATTGGGCATGTATGGAAGGATACAGACATGCAAAAGGAGAACTTCTATTGTTTACAGATGCAGATACAAAACATTCTAGACAAGTCATATCATTATCAGTTTCGCATTTGTTAAGTTTGCAATTAGATGCATTATCTGCAATTCCAAGGTTGTTAACTTTTGATTTTTTTACCAAAATATCACTACCAATGATATCAACATTTTTGCATACAAGATTTTCAGCAATCAATGTAAATAATCCAAAGAAAAAGGCAGCATATTTTTTTGGTAGTTTTTTCATCATTACAAAAAAAACATACGAAGAAGTAGGAATGCATGAAGGAGTAAAGCATGAGATTGTTGAAGATGGAGCACTTGGTAAAAAAGTGAAAGAATCAGGATACAAAATGAGAATAGTTAGAGGAGACGATCTAATTGATGCAGTTTGGGCCAGAGACTCAAAAACACTTTGGCATGCTTTAAAGAGATTAATGATTCCACTTTATTTGCAGAGTGAAAAAATTGCAATTGGAAGTTTTCTTGCAGTGTTATTTTTACTATTTATCCCGTTTCCAATATTTGCCATAACTAACTTTATTCCAATAGAATCATTATCTACAAAAATACTGTATTATTCTGCTGCAATTGCATCTACACTGATTTACATTGGTGCAGTCATTGAAGTAAAAATGGGATTAAAATTAAGATTAATTCATGCATTATTTGCACCATTAGGAGGATTAGTAGTCACTTTAGGATTCCTCACAGGATTAATTCAAGCAAAAGGTTCATCGTCAGTTTCATGGAGAGGCAGAAGTTATTCAATGAAAGATCATGCTCAAAGTTCACTTAGCATATAAAAAAGAATACTTTTACATACAAATGAGAAAAAATTATTCTCATGGATAAATCAGGAATATTTGTGGGTGCTACTGTAGGTAGTATCAGTGTATTTATCATATTTTCAATAATTTTCATCATACCAGCAGGGTCAGATGAGACAACAATTCAAATGCAAAATCAAATAGACCAAAATGAATTACAAGTTCAAAACCAAATAGATGAAATCAATAATTTGATTTTAGATGAATCAAAATCATTATCATTAATGGAAATTTTTGAAAAAGCAGAACCAGGTGTAGTTAGAGTCAATACAATTAGAAATCAAACTAGCGATACGGGAGGAGTAGGTTCGGGATTTGTTTTTGATAAAATGGGACACATCATTACAAATGCACATGTTATAGAAGGTTCGACAAAAACAGTTGTGACATTTTTAGATGGTAGATCATATAATGCAGAAATTATCGGGATGGATGAATATACAGACATAGGAGTAATCAAAGTTAATGCAGATTTAAAATTATTAAATCCTTTATCATTAGGGGATTCATCTAATCTCAATGTCGGAGAACCAATTGCTGCAATAGGTAATCCATTTGGATTATCGGGTTCAATGACATCAGGAATTGTTAGTCAGATGGGCAGATTGCTACCATCAGGTTCAGGTTATTCAATTCCAGATGTTATTCAAACAGATGCAGCTATTAATCCAGGAAATTCAGGAGGACCCCTATTAAACATGAGAGGAAACATAGTGGGGATTAATACTGCAATACAATCTACAACAGGGGAATTTACTGGGGTAGGATTTGCAGTGCCATCCCAAACGGTTGCAAAAATTGTTCCAACATTAATCAATGATGGAGAATACAAACATCCATGGATTGGAATTTCAGGCAGAGATATTGATCCAGATACAGCAAACGTATTAGGATTAAAAGATGCATTAGGATTTCTAGTCATAACAGTAGTAGAAAATAGTCCAGCCGCAGATGCAGGACTTGTTGGTTCTGATAAGATGATAGAAGTAGATGGGAGGGAATATCCAGTTGGTGGAGACATCATCGTAGCAGTAGACGGAATGGATGTTAGAAAAATTGACGATATTTTGATACACCTTCAGAGAGTTAAAACAGTTGGAGATGAGATGAATCTAGAAATTTTGCGAGATGGTAGGACTACAAACGTTACAATTATTCTTCAAGAAAGACCAAATTGAAAGTAAATGGATACAAGCATAAATACATCCACAAAAAAAATCTTCTAATGACTAATGTGATTTTAGAATCTGAGATACTAAATAATGTATTAGAGAATAAAGAAATCGATCGTCATGAAATAATAGATATTTATCAAAAATCAATTAGTAATTCAAATGAATTATTTGCAACCGCACAAAAACTTCGAATTAGAAATAAAAATAATTCAGTAACCTTTTCCAAAAAAGCATTTTTCAATATAATTAATCTGTGTAAAGATACATGCTCATATTGCACATACAAAGCAGAACCCGGAGAAGGAAAAATTTCTTTAATGTCTAAACAACAAATTAAAGAATTATTACAATTAGCAAAAAAATACACATGTGTAGAAGCATTATTTGTGACAGGAGAACAACCAGAAAAAAAATATCCTGAAGCAAGAAATTGGCTAAGAGAAAATGGATTCAAGTCAACCGTAGAATATCTAATTCATTCATCTGAAGAGGCATTGGAATTAGGATTATTTCCACATACAAATGCAGGAAATTTGAATTATGAGGAAATGAAAGAGCTCAAAAAAACGAATGTTTCAATGGGAATAATGTTAGAAAACATTAGTGAGAGATTAACAAAAAAAGGAATGCCGCATTATTTAGCAGCCAGTAAAAAACCAAAAACACGATTAAAAATCTTAGAAAACTCAGGGAAATTACAAATTCCAATGACTACAGGTATTTTGGTAGGAATTGGAGAGACGATTGAAGAAATTATTGATTCATTATTGGCAATAAAAGATCTTCATAAAAAATATGGAAATATTCAAGAAGTAATTTTACAAAATTTCCAACCAAAGCCAGATACAATAATGAAAGATTCACCATCAGCAAATGAAGAATATTTCAAAAAAATTGTAGCATTAACAAGAATTGTAATGCCAGAAATGAATATACAAATTCCACCTAATTTGTCTCCAAAATCATATCAAAGTTTCTTACAAGTAGGAATAAATGATTGGGGAGGAATTTCACCATTGACACCAGATTTCGTTAATCCAGAATTTTCTTGGCCAGAAATCAATAAAGTTGAAGATTATTCAAAGAAAGCAGGATATGATTTAAAATGCAGGTTTCCAATTTATCCAGAATTCTTTTCTTTTATTAATAATAGGTTAAGGGATAAAATAGCAGTGATTCAAAATGAAGATGGGTACGTAAAGGAAGAGTATTGGAAATGACAATTAACATAGATTCACTATTTAGAAATGCAGATCCAGTCATATCTGAAATTTTAAACAAAGCCCTATCTGAAAAAGAGATTTCAGCAAAAGAAGGTTTAGAACTTTACAAAACAAAAGGAATTGATTTTCACTTAGTAGGGCTAGTTGCAGATGAATTACGAAAAAGAAGAGTAGGCAACATTGTATCTTATGTGGTAAATCGAAATATCAATTTCACAAATGTATGCATAAAACAATGTGGTTTTTGTGCATTTAGTAGAGATTTTAGAGAAGAAGAAGGATATTTCCTACCTACAGAAGAAATTGTACGTAGAGCAAAAGAAGCACACAGTCTAGGTGCAACAGAAGTGTGTATTCAAGCAGGATTGCCTCCAGACATGGATGGAAATTTGTATGAAAACATATGCAGAGAAATCAAAAAAGAGATTCCAGACATACACATTCATGGATTTTCACCAGAAGAAATCCTATACGGAGCAACCAGATCAAATATCAAAATTGAAGAATTTCTAAAGAGAATGAAAGAAGCAGGAGTTGACACATTACCAGGAACATCTGCAGAAATATTAGATCAAAAATTAAGGGATAAAATTTCTCCAGGAAGAATAACAGTAGAACAATGGGAAGAAGTGATAAAAACAGCCCACAAGATTGGAATAAACACAACATCTACTATGATGTTTGGCCATTTAGAAAGTCTAGAACATAGAATTGAACACATTGTTAAGTTAAGAGAAATACAAAAAGAGACATCAGGATTTACAGAATTTGTTCCATTAAATTTTGTCCATTCAGAAGCACCTATGTACAAACATCAACTACACGAAGGAATACAACAAGGTGGAAGTGGAAATGACGTATTACTTACGCATGCAATTGCAAGGATTATGTTCAATAACACAATAGACAATATTCAGATGTCATGGGTGAAAGAAGGTCAAAAAATGTCACAGCTGCTATTGATGTGGGGAGCAAATGATTTTGGAGGAACACTAATCAATGAAAGTATATCCACATCAGCAGGTTCAGAGTATGGACAATTGTTAAGACCAAAAGAAATTAGACGGATGGTCAGAGAGATTGGAAGAATTCCAGCGGAAAGAAATACACAATACAAAATGATAAAAAAGTTTGAAACAGAAAACGAAGTAGATGAAGGGTTAGATAAGATAACAAATAACTCTCAGTTTGGATCATATAAAGAATTAATTAAAATTAATAAATTCAGATACAAAAACCCCAGAGAAGAATAATTGTCAGCCTTAGAAAAGGCAATCACATATTCAAAAAAAGCAGGAATAGACGAATGTGAAATTGTATCGGTTAAAAAAAATATCACTACAGTAAGAATTACAGATTCAGAAGTAGTTGAAATTAAACAAAATTTTGATGAAAATTTTGGGATCAGATTAATACATAATAAAAAAATTGCATCAATACAAACAACTAATGAAGAAAACATACCAGATTCAATAGCAAAAGGAATCAAATCAATCAAAAATCTAAAACCAAGAGAATTCTGGAGGGGATTACCAGTAAAAAAAGAATATCAACAACTAGAAGGAATATTTGATAAAAAAATTAAACATATTTCAGGCTCAAAAGCTACGGATATCGCTCAAAATATGATTAATTCATCTGAAAGTCTTAAAATTAATACAATTACAGGATCGCTGAATTTAGTTTATGAAAATTTTGAATTAAGTAATTCTAATGGACTAAATTTCAATAATGAATCAACATACATTTCAGGAATTATCAATGCAGAATCAGAGCAAAGCATAGTACCAGTTTCAGGAATTGGACATGCATGTGGAAGGACATTATCAAAATTCTCATCAGAGCAAATAGGAATAGATGCAAAAAATATGTGTACAAATTCAATTAATCCAAAAAAAATTGATTCAGACACATATTCCATAATTTTTGAACCTTACTCAGTGGGAGAAATATTATCATTTGTAGTAGCATCAAATTTTAATTTTAAAACATTTAAAGAAAAAAAAAGTTGCTTCTCCAATAAATATAAAGAAAAAATTTCAATGGAAGAATTCAATTTAACAGATAATCCACATATCCCAGAAGGGATTGGAACAAAGTCAATAGACAGCGAAGGAATAAAAACTGAGAAGAGTGAATTAATTGAAAATGGGGTTTTTACAAATGTTTTTTCTAATCTTTATGACAGTTACAAAGAAGGGGAAAAAGAATCATCAGGAAATGCAATAAGAATAGGATCACCCATGGGAAACAGTGCAGAACCAATTCCAGTTTCAGCCCCACATAATTTGATAGTCACACCAGGAAAAAGTAAACAAGAAGACATGATCAAAGACACCAAACAAGGGATTTTGATAGGAAGATTATGGTATACATATGCAGTTAATCCAATTAAAGGAGATTTCTCATGTACTGCAAGAAGCGGAATACAAATTATAAAAAATGGGGAAATAGTAGGACCTGGAAAATCAGTAAGAATAGTACACAATCTTCCAAAATTATTAAACAACATATCAGATATTGGAAATGATCAACGTCAAGTGATTCAATGGGCATCATTACCGTCAATCACCCCATCAATCAAAGTTGAAAATATTGCAGTTAATTCAATTTAGGCATGAAATTTAGGCACATATTATTTAAAAAACGTAGTCACCAAATACAAAACATATCCCGTTGCCAAAATAATACCCATAGTTCTGTTAATGATTTTAGTTTTCAATCCAATCAATAATGAAAGACTAAAGATAATCATTATCGCATAATCCACATAAACATCTGAAGTTATCAAAACACCACCAAGGGCAGCACCTACACCCATGATCATCAAGACATTGTAAATATTGCTTCCAATAATATTTCCAATTCCAATGTCACTGTGTCCTTTACGAATTGCAATAATAGAAGTAATTAATTCAGGAAGAGAGGTTCCAATTGCAATTACAGTTAATCCAATAATTTTTTCAGATAAACCAAATTCAGATGCAATGATTACAGCATTGTCAACTGTGAGTATTGCACCGATATACAATACAACAATTCCAATTGCAATTAATCCAAAAGATTTTAGATAAATATTATTTTTAGTATTTTCAGAATCATCTGAAGGTTTTGTTCTTTGTTTTAATGCATCCCTAAACGTGAAAAATGCAAAGACACCAAGTCCAACAAGAAGTAAACCACCATCATATATAGAAAGTTCACCATCAATAGAAAGCAAAACAAGTAATAAAGAAACACCCAACATTATCGGAATTTCTTTTCGTAATACAGATTTTTGAATTGCAACGGGAATCAAAATTGCAGATACCCCAATCACCATACCAACATTTGCAATATTACTTCCAACAATATTTCCCAAAATTATTGCACCATGATCACCAGCTGCTGCAATACTTGCTGCAAGTTCTGGAGTAGATGTCCCATATGCAACAATAGTCATACCAATTACAAGATTGCTGATACGAAATTTTTTAGCAATTCCAACTCCACCGCTAACTAGCCAATTCCCACCAAAACACAACATCACCAATCCAATAACAAGTAATGTAGCACTTAGTATGACTTCCACAACAAAATTTCACAGTATGGTTGTTTAAAGGAGATGATTCACTATATTTTCACAAATGTAACAATTCAAGCTAAGTTCAAAAAATAACATATTTTTGGAAACATATACTCAATTTCAGGAATTAAAATCCCAAAAATAGTCAAAACAAGTGTAAAAAAACTACCTAGATAGATAAAAAATAGACAAGTCAAAGACTAATAAGGTAATGTACCGTACCATACAGTATAATGAAAGCAAGACTAACTTATGTGCCACTAGAAGTGGCAGATCAATTTGAAGACTTCATCATAGAAAGAGAAGAGCAAATTCTGGATGCAGTAAAAGCAAGAACCAAAGATTTCAGCACGTTATCTTTGTTAAAGTTGTTATATCAACTCAAAGGAAATCCAATGACATTTTCACATCTATATTCAAAATCAAAAATTAGAATGAAAAAATCATTTTTGAATTACTTACACCTTTGTGTGAACTACAACTTTATAGAAAAAGAAGCAGTTGGACCAAATGTAATCTATACAATTACAGATAAAGGAAGAATAATGTTAAATCTGTTCATGCAAAAAAGTAATTAGATAGAGCATAGCGTTGAAATTGTGCAAAAAGGATTTCCAGAAGCTGAAATATTTGAAATTAAAAAAACAGAGTTAAAAAACCCGATAATTTTTGCAGGATTTGTAGGTGCAGGTCTTGTAGGACCATTGGCAATCAATCACATAATTACAGAATTGAAAATGACAGAAATTGCAGTAATGAGATCAAAATATCTTCCACCATCAACAGTTTTCATGAGAGGCAGATTACGTCATCCATTTAGATTCTATGCAAATGAAAGTGGAACAATTTGTGCAATAATTTGTGAAATTACATTAAGAATGGATGGGTTGTATTCATTAGTATCATCAATTTTAGATTGGGCTGAAAAAAATGGATCAAAAGAAATAGTGATTTTAGATGGGGTTGCAAGTACAGAACACGACGACAAAGCATATTGTGCAGCAGAAGAAGATTTAATCAGAACCATGGCAGACAAAGACATTAGTTTAATTCCACAGGGATTCATTACAGGAATTCCAGGAGGCATTCTAAATGAGTGTCTAGTTAGAGAAATTCAAGGACTAACATTATTGGCAAAAGCAAACAAAATAGAGCCAGATTCAGGCGCAGCTGCAACTCTAATTGAGGCATTAAACAGATTTTATGAGATGGAAATAGATACATCAGATTTACAAGAGGAGAAAGAAAGAATCCATTCAGAATTTAGCGAATTATCTCAAAAATATGTGGAACACAGAGAAGAGATATCTGGAATGTATATGTGATCGAAATAACAGGCAAATTCTTTTATTCACAACAAATGCGGAACAAATTATGACTTTAACATACAAAAAAGCAGGAGTAGATATTTCAAAAATTAAACAAAGTCAAAAGGCAATTGGTAAACTAATCACATCAACTCATAAACTTCAGAAAAAAGCAAAGATAGCTCATGGTTTTGGACACTATGCAGGAATTGTAGAAATTCCTGGAGGAAAATTATTAGCGACACACACAGACGGAGTAGGAACTAAAGTAGTAATTGCAAATATGATGAAAAAATACAACACAATAGGAATTGATTGTGTTGCAATGAATGTAAATGACATTATTTGTATTGGTGCAACACCAATATCATTTGTAGATTATATTGCTGCAAACAAAAATGATGTACCAATATTTAAAAAAATTGTAGAAGGATTAGTTACAGGTGCAAAAAAATCTTCAATGCCAATTGTTGGCGGAGAAACTGCAATTATGCCAGATGTAATTGAAGGAAAAGGATTTGCATTTGATTTAGCAGGAATGGTTGTGGGTCTATTGGATAAAAAAGATATGATTTTAGGAAATAAAATTAAAGCAGGTGATGCAATTATTGGAGTAAATAGTTCAGGAATTCATTCAAACGGATATTCACTTGCAAGAAAAGCTTTGCTAACAAAATATTCAGTTAAAGATAAAGTAAAAGGAGTTGGAACTATAGGAGACGCATTACTAAAACCTACAGAAATTTATACAAACCCAGTTCTTGAAATTAATCAAAAATGTAAGATAAATGGACTAGCTCACATCACAGGAGGATCATTTACCAAACTATTACGCCTCAAAAACATAGGTTATGAGATAGATTCACTTCCAAAAATACCTCCAATAATGGGATTAATAGAGGAACAAGGAGTAAAACCAGAAGAAATGTACAAAACTTTCAACATGGGAGTAGGATTCTGCATAATGGCACCAAAAGATCAGGTAAGTAAAATTGAATCAATATTCAAAAAACATAAAATCAAAAGCCAGCAAATAGGTCAAGTAATTTCTAAAAAAGGGGTTTCAGTAAACTCAATAAAAATTGCTTAATTTAACAACAACAAAATAATTTTTAGCTTGGTATCATCTTATATTACAGATTTCTGTGATTTTACTAGATAGTAATGAGTGAAGCCCATTTCATAGAGACAATAATTGGAGTAGGAATACTACTATTTGCAGCTAAATTAATGGCAGAGCTTTTCCTCAGATTAAAGCTCCCAATTGTGTTAGGAGAATTATTAGCAGGAATGATTGTTGGCCCATTTGCCTTAGGAGCATTTTTTGTAATTGATGGAAAGCAATTACTTCAGATAAATGATGAAATAAGAATACTAGGAGAAATGGGTGCAATTGTAATTCTGTTTATGGCAGGATTGGAAATGACACCAAAAGAATTCCTCAAAGGAGGAAAAGCATCATTTACAGTAGGAACGTTGGGTGTGGTTGTTCCATTTTTTGCAGGATTAGCAGTTTTCCAAATGTTTGGATTTGATGCATTACAATCAATGTTAATTGCAACAGCGCTTACAGCGACAAGTATTGCAATTTCAATTCAAGTATTAAGTGAATTTGGAAAAATCAAAACACCCGAAGCTAGATTAATCATAGGTGCCGCAGTAGTAGATGACATTTTAGCAATTGCAGTATTATCAGTGGTATCATCAATTGCAGGATCAGATGGAGGTGTAGACAATATAGACATCACAGAAGTCACAATTACAATTTTGAAAGTATTAGGATTCTTTGTAATAATGTTAGTAGTTGCAGTTGTAGTAATACCAAAAATAATCACACCAAGATTATGGAAAGCAAAAGGCAGTGTGGAAGGAATTGCAACAGCGTCTTTCTTTGGTGCAGCAGCACTTGCAGGATCCATTGGACTATCACCCATAGTAGGAGCGTTTGCTGTAGGAATGGCATTATCAACCACAAAAGTATTTGAGAAAATTGAAAACTATATTGGAAAAATAGGATTGATTTTTGCACCATTGTTCTTTGCAATCATTGGAGCACAAGTAGACTTGAGAGCAGTTAATTTGGAGATTTTAATGATAAGTGCTGTAGTTATCATAATTGCAGTTGTAACAAAATTGGGCGGTTGTGGATTACCGGCAATGTTCTTTTTGAAAAGTAAGGCACAAGGAATGAGAGTAGGTATTGGTATGATTTCAAGAGGAGAAGTAGGATTAATTGTTGCAGGAGTAGGAGTTACAGCAGGAATTCTTACATCAGAAGTATACTCAACAATAGTAATCATGGTAGCAGTAACAACAATTATCACACCAATTTGGTTGAAAATGGAGTATAGAAAAGAACAAAAAAATGACAATAACGAATCAAATAAAACAGTAGAACAAAAATCAGAATAAATTTTAACAGTGAAAAACATAGAGAA
>Ga0222718_10004524_pt1 | contig 11521 bp, 19 predicted proteins | sample C33_27DmetaG_FD_165045 | JGI IMG/M metagenome (GOLD analysis project Ga0222718, IMG submission 165045) | Estuarine water microbial communities from San Francisco Bay, California, United States - C33_27D | ecosystem: Environmental > Aquatic > Marine > Unclassified | place: USA: California... | reverse complement strand
AGGTTCCCCACATCCGCAAGCTCCGTTGTGGACATCCCCTGTGTGTAGAGTGTTATCAGAGGATGCAGACTAATGCATGCCCACTGTGTAGAAGACCCGGTTCTTATCCAATTAAAATGTGGAGGAAACTCCATGAACTCAATGAGCTACTATACGATCTTCATGACATGAAGATGAGAGCTTTCCACGACCATGTAGATTGGGGGGTTGAGAGATACAATAGCACCCGGTACATAGACACTGTGACTAGAGTAGTGGACATTTCTTGTAGTATCCATAGTGTCGTTTTTCGCCAACCTGATTTTTTAGCACATATATCCGACGGGTGTGGCGGAATACCCAGTGGGAAGGATGATATACTGTGCTGTGTTAGGAGATTTCACAGTTGTGTGGATTCCTTTAAACATAGGACAGGTTTCCGTCCCGTGTATCGTGGGTACAAAGAGTTACCAGTGCTTTTGTACCCACTTGTACCCTCTTGTGCTAGATACGTGTCAGAGGTAGATCGCCGCTGGACTGAATACCGTGAGTGGCAGGAGTGGGAGAGTCGACAGACCGTCCACCCACTCGCTCGCAACCATCTGGGATATGAATGGGTCCCTGATCCATAAACTCTTTTTTGTAGCCTAAGTGACTCTTTAGAATTGTAATAATTAAAATTAAAATGATCACTTTTTGGTCGAGAAGTAAAAATCCCGCGCATCGCTACCTTTCCAATTTCCAACTCCTACCCCGGGGCTTACGTATTCCCAGCGACTTTTTCATTTCATATGTGACTGGATACACTTTTCCCACTGTAGAAAATGCTTTCCAGGCTTGTAAGTATGCATATTCAGATAACCCCTTGGGTATCCAGGAGCTTACGTGCTGCTCCCCACGGGAAGCGAAAAGTATGGGTTCGATGGGTGGTATGAAAAAACACGGGACTACTCTGGATGTAGAAACATGGAACAATGTATCATTCGAATGTATGAGTGAATTGATAAAACTCAGGTTCGAACAGGATTCCCAATTTAGGGAAACCATTCTTCACACAGAAGATAATTTTTATCATATCGAGACGAGACCTCCGTACATTTGGGGAGGTTGTATGAAATATGGAAAATGGATAGGTCAGAATAGACTTGGTAACAGCTTAAAAAAATAAAGTCTCACTATAATATAAAATGTCCGGTGGTATTGCCCAACTCGTTGCCATAGGTGCCCAGGATGCACACATCGTCGGGAAGCCCGAGGTTTCCTTCTTCCGTTCCAATTACAAGCGTCACACGAACTTTGCCCAGACCGTCGAGCGTCAGGTGATCCAGGGCAACCCCGCAGCTAACGGGATGTCAACGGTTCGCTTCGAACGCAAGGGTGATATGCTCAGCTACGTGTACCTCGCTCCCAACAACGGGACTAGTGCCGTCAAGTTTGCCCCCTCCGACTGGGTGGGTCAGATTGCCAAGGTGGAGCTACTCATCGGTGGTCAGGTGATTGACGAACACACGTCCACATTTTCTCAGTTTATCGCACCCACGATCCTCGCCCAGGGTCTCAGCAAGTCCAAGTCGGGATTTGCCGAGGCGGCGAGCAGCAAGTTTTACCCCCTCCGCTTCTCTTTCTGTGAGAATTGGCAGTCTGCGATCCCCCTCATCTCCCTTCAGTACCACGACGTGGAGATTCGCATTACGTGGGGTGCCAACCTCAGTGACAAGTGGGAGTGCTACGCGCATTACGTGTACCTCGATACCGATGAGCGTGCGACGCTCGCGGCCTCTCCCCAGAACATGCTCATCACACAGACCCAGCGTGCCATAGCCTCTCAGTCCAGGATCCAGGAAATTAACTTCAACCACCCCATTAAGCTTCTGGCCACCGCGGATGGTCAGGACCTCACCATAGCTGCCAGCTCCAACAAACTCAAGCTCCAGATTAACGGCACGGACGTCACCGACTTCAAATACGTGGATCCCCACTACACCGCAGTGCCCGCGTACTACCATACACCTTTCTCGGCGCCCGTGTCCGTCATCACGACCGCAGCCTCCACGTTTGACCTCAACTCTAACGTTGTGAGTGACATCATCGCCAACGTGAACGCCATCAACTACACCTCAACTCTCGCCACGGATGGTGACAACAAGAAGATGTTCCTGTACCCCTTCTGCCTCGAGACGGCCAAGCTCCAGCCCACGGGTTCCCTGAACTTCAGTCGCATCGATTCGGCTCGCCTCGTGTGCGACACTGCCAACCACGAGGATGACATTTACGGTGTCAACTACAATATCCTCAGGATTGAAAATGGTATGGGTGGGCTTATGTATTCGAACTAGTCGTATCACACCCATCCTAATGATTAATTTTCAATAGTAATATTAACATGTGGACCTTTCTTTTCCTCGCCGCCTTTATATTTCTCATCACGTACGACCCAAAGTCTGGTACGTTAAACAAGTACGTCGAACTCCCCAACGCTCCCTGTAAGGAGGGGCATTACCAGGAAGTTCAATTTGCTAAGAAAGGATATCAGTGCCCAAGACCAGATAAAACACACATGGGTAGCATAATATCTACTTAAAAACAAGATTCAATAATAGTATATAATGTTTACGTTTGACCGTGATACTGCTACTATCGCCGCCGTCATCATGTGCATCGCAGCGACGGCGTACCTTTATAGGGAGCTGAAGAAGATCAGGGAGGATTTTACCATCGCACTCGCAGATCAGAAAGAGACGGAGCCTCCCATGCAGCCGCAGCCGCTGCCGCAGCCGACCCCGGTTCAAAAGGCGATGTCGACACGAAAGAAGACTTCGACGGCTCCCCCCGCTGAGACGGAATCCAGTGAATAAACATATTCACGAATTATAGAATTGCCATGAGCAATGAAGAAACACAAAGCTATAGCTATACCAGTAACATTCACGGGAGGAACTCCGAGATTCCTCACAGTGAGAGACAAACGATTTAAAGAATGGATATTTGTGACGGGAGGGTGCAGACGCCGAGAGATTTTTTATCCCCTCCGATGTGCCCTCAGGGAATTGGAAGAGGAGACCAGAGGTGTGGTCTCTCTCAAGAGAGGAGAGTACACGAGTTTTTCATTTACAGTCAAGGAGAGTCCGAATGTGGATTTGGAGTATACTGTTTTCATTTTTTTCGTTAATTATTCGCGTGTCGAACAGATAAATCTCGTGAAACAATTCAACGAGGAGAAGTATAAGATGCACACCAAGAAGATACACCTGAAGCGCACGTACGACGAGAATGACTATATGAGTTTCGACACTTTATCAGAGTTTAATGCACGTAATCAGTGGGATAGAATAGTGCACAATGTGGTAAGGAACCCAGAGTTTTATGCATGCGTGACTTCCCTTAATAGAAAAACATTCGCTATTAAATAATGAAGTCCAAGAATTATATTTTAATGCAGTTAAAAAACATATTGATGGACCGTAAAGAATACACGGAGGAAAAGGCGTCAGCGTGGGTCGAGGATCATAAGGATAAGACTGTATATGAGCTTTTGGTATTGAAAAAGGAAATGTCAGCCGTTCAAGAAGAGTTTAGGGATGTGTCGTGTCGTAGCTCCATTTGGCACGAAGAAGAATATTAAAAAAATAACGCGAGGTAAGTTTATGTTTAAACGTTGGTGCAAACAACAAGGATTTTGTCATGGAGGCCCCAATCTATCACACGTACTCATGGATGGTGGTATATTATCAGTACCGTTTGATAGATTGAATGACTTTTATAACGTCTACATAGAAGCAGTCAAAAAAGGGGAGAAGATTTACGTGGTGGAACAAAAGACTGAAAAGTTTCACTTCTTTGTTGACCTCGATTATAAGGATACCGAAGAATTATCATTCGATAGGCTCGAAGAGGTGTGCAGAACCATATGCGATCGTGTATCGACATTCACAGACAAACATGCGCTCATATCCGTCGCTGAACCCAAAAAGTGTGGTGACCTCATTAAACACGGTATCCACATGAACTGGTCGGGATTCGTGGTGGACCATGGGTCTGCCATGGCGCTTCATTCTCATATAGTATCTGCATTGAATGTGTTGTTTCCGTCTAAAAATTGGGGAGACATCGTAGATACCTCTGTATATGGAGGGGGAAAGAAGAATGCCAAGGGAAGTGGATTTCGTATGCCGTGGTCATACAAAAAGGCGAAGCATGATGCGTGTGGTGGTTCGGGGTGTGAAGGGTGTGACAAGGGGAAAGTCACACAAGGGCAATACATACCGGTTCTCATGTATACTGGGAAACTAGAACACATTTACGACCGTGAACCTAGCGTCGAAGTCATGCACATGGCTACCCTACGCACGGAATCTGTGGAACATGCAGTCATAGAGGGGTCTAAGAGAGAGGAAGGTTCCTTCACCATTCAAGAGACGAAGAATATTTTTGGGAATCTCGAAGTTCAAAATGAAATTGAAGCGTTTATTAGAAAAAATATGGATGGACAGAGTTCATCTGTTGTGACGAAAATATATACACACGATAACATATTTTTGGTATCCACAAACTCTAGGTACTGTGAAAATATCGAAAGGAATCATGCATCCAATCACGTGTGGTTTCTCATCGAGGGTGACAATATCACACAGAAATGTTTTTGTAGGTGTGAGACCATGAAGGGTAGACGCCGCGGTTTTTGCAAAGACTTTTACGGTAGATCCCACGTACTCCCTGAAAAAATATACAAAGCCATGTACCCCCGAGGATACAACAAACCAATTTTTAGAACATCACCTAAACCCGAATCCACCGCCACACCTCTCGACCCCATGGCTTTGCTACACACGTTCATACATAGATGGATGATTCCGGACAGTACCGATGTGAAAATACAAAGTCTCACCACAAAGGGTAAGCAGTGTACTGTTCATACATCACTCACATGCGAGGAGTGTAAAAAGAAGAATGTACCCTTTGTCATCAAGAAAAAAGATGCCATCATTAAACAAAACTGTTCGTGTAAAACGCGCGAACATAAACTTAATGAAAAAATTGTAAAGCTATTATAATAGAATGATAACAATCATAATCATATCTATATGTGCATACATCTTATCAAAGATAAAAATGGTCCAAATAAACACCGATATCATTGACACATTGGTGAAGGAAACGCACAAGTATTCCGGTATTCACGAGGATTCGTATATGCAGTTTTACACGAATATACAGATGGCTCGTGAGTACCGGAGTCATATTCATCAGGCGCATGCGTTTCTTCACACGGCGATCAGACATCTCAACGAACTACCACTTTACATGTCTCCCATAGACCCTGATGTTCAGGAGGAAGTCGCAGAACTTGGTCAAAAGATTGCTGTTTCTTTTGAACGTATACTAATCGAAGAGGCTATGAATCAGAATACGTATTTTAAACCGAAATACATTTAAAAGAGAAGATGCTATATGGAATACTAATGACCCCCGTAACTACACGTTATGGGCGCCTTTCCAAGAAACCCGAACGCCTCGAGCCAGATGAGGAAGTTATTGATGATTATTCCGATGAAGATGACGACGACTACAGTGATGACTCGGACGCAGAAGATCTCTGTGAAACAGATGATGAAGATGAAGATGAAGACGATGAAGATGAAGATGAAAACGGTAATTTAAAGGGATTTGTGGTGTACGACGATGATGATGAAGATGAGGAAGAAGACGCTTAAAAAAATAATTTGCTACTATACATATGGATACAGAAATAGGAAATCCCATTGAATATAATCCACAAGTTGTGAACGAAGAGCCTTTAAGGGATGACCAAGAGCAACAGCAGCAGTATTACTACCCTCATCCACACATGGTGTTACCTCCTCCTCAAGTTTCACAAGAAACACCAAAGTCCGACATATTCACAAACTTAGATAAGACTGCGTATCTTGTCATATTTGCTGCGTTCATCTTGGGGTTCTTCATGGGTAAAACTATGCAGCCAGTCATCCTGAGACACGGGTGAATATCCAACGAAACTTCCAATGGGGCCTGTAGACGGTTCGGTGAAATACGCTCTACTGGTGACACGAGGATCTTTTAGATTATCTAACAAGACATCACCTGCCGTTGGTTCATTTTTAATTATTTCATCCTTTGCAAAAAATACATAAAGAGATAACAATATACCAAACGCTAAAAATATATACCCTATGAACATAGTATTAATAAAAACGTTTATTTTTTTTAATACTATGGTTTACAAGACCAACGCTCTGACCATCTGAGCTACAGAGGCAAAGCCTAATGGTAATAGGTGATGAATGTACATGTTTTAATTACGCGTCCTCGTCACCTTCAGGGATGGTGGCTGCGGCCTCACGCTGCTTGCGGCGCTCTTCGATCTCAGCTGCGACGATGGCGTCAGCCTCCTTGACCAGATCCTCCATGGGAGTATCGGGCTTCTCGCGCTGAAGTCGTTCGAGAATCTCCGCTGGGTGACTGATGGGAGGCTCGTCGGGGCGACTGTAAAACTTCGAGTTTTCGTCACCGGGCTTATGAAAGATGGCCTCCCCTCCAACCTTGGGGGCGATCATGTCCCTCTTGCGCTCCTCGAACATCTTGGCAGCCAGAGCCTGATTCTCTCTGTAACCAGTCATGAGCTCTTCGAGTTTCTCATTGGTGTAGTGGGCGTCTTCAATCTTCGTGGGATCCGGGGGGATGAGTAGCCACTTGTACATGTCAACAACGTAAATGTCAAAGGTCGCATCCTCCTTCTGCAGGCGTTTTGCGTGGTTCGCAGCCTCTTCACGCGTCGCGAAGGCGCCTCGAATCTTAATTCCAAACTTATCGTTTTTCTGAGGTGCCTCGGGTCCGACGACCGACAGACACGCGAAGAGTTGACCAGGAACGGTGGTGTAATCTTGTTCGAGAGACATTTTATACCTTTTATGAGTGTGTAAACTTTAAGTGAGTTAAAGTTTCTGGTTATACTCATATCATGGAAGATATTCGCAGATATCACAACGAAGAGAAGCGCGCGCTCATCACGCGGTTCGTGCGCGAAGGAGACAGCGTGCTCGACGTGGGTTGTGGTTTCGGTGGAGATCTTCAAAAATGGCGCCACGCGCGCGTCAATTTAAGTATGTGCGAACCGGATGATGGTGCTCTCGAAGAGGCAAAGCTGCGCGCCAGAAACATGAAGCAGCGCGTCAACTTTTATCACGGTGACATATCCGCGTGCCCACACCGGAAATATGACGTCGTATGTTACAACTTTTCTCTGCATTACATATTTCAGTCGCGTGAATTATTCACACATACACTTCATGAAATAAGAAGACGTCTGAAACCTGGAGGGGTGTTCATGGGAATCGTACCAGATTCTCAACAAATTATATTCAGGACACCGTTGAACGACGAGGATGGAAACTTTTTCAAATTGAGGGGGACCAGCGATGGAGGGTTTGGTGAAAAGTTGTATGTACACTTGGTGGACACACCGTACTACGCGGATGGCCCGAAACCCGAGCCACTGGCACATCGTGACCTCCTCGTGACTCATTTAGAAAACATGGGATTTTCTATGGAATATTGGGAAGGGCTCATTGGAAATCCGATTTCAAGATTATATAGCAAATTTATGTTTGTATATAAAAATGATACTTCTCATCGTGTTACTCATAATTAATCTGATGATATTTGTGTACACGAAAGAAGATACTAGGTTAATTGAAGTAAAACATAAATATAAGCTATTGCGTGAGCATTTTGAAAGCTTCGGAAAATGAAGACTTTAAAATGCTATACGACGAAATCCCAATCGTAGCTCATACTAGAATATCATACGCGGTGGGGTATAATACAGGAAAGGGTGATGAAATTGGTCTTTGTATAGATGGAACAGTGAATGAAATATTCCATGTATTACTCCACGAACTCGCGCATTGTACCGTCGATGAATATTCTCATTCGAATCACTTCTGGATGCAATTCGAAAAACTCAGGGGAGAGGCGATGACACTCGGTATCTATAAGCACATCCCGACCAAGACTCCTTTTTGTGGTCAATATGTCGTCGATAAATAATAATGTTTTAGTATACTATACTATACAATGTTGAGACCCACAGGTGCAAGAATCCCAAAACCCATGCAAGTTGGACTTTCTTTGTCCACTTGGTTCGTTCTTTTCATCGGCCTCATCGTGATTCGCCTGGAGTTGCACCCATGGGTGAACACCACTATGCTTGCTGTCGCATTCCCCATGTTCTTATGGTACATGTCTAAAAATAGTATTCTTGGCAGTGTATCACAGGGTGGTATAATGACCGCTGTGATAGGTGCCGGGTTGTTCATGACACTGCTACTCGAAGCCTTCAAAAAGACCGAGTTTTCTATCCGCCTGAAGAAAAACTTGAAAGAGTTTGGTCGTAAGCCTTCAGAAACTGCGGAGGCATCTGCTTTTATCGTGATTGCTATGGGGGTTGGTTTAGGATTTTCTTTCTTCATCCACCGAAATAACTTCATAGATTAAACATACTTTCGAGCAAAGTAAAAGAGGATAGCGGCGACGAGACCAGTCGAGGCAAGTCCGACCATGCTACGGTTACCCTGAGCATTTAAGAACTGAGGGATGGTACCGGCCAGCTTTTCCTGGACAGGCTTACTGATGGCAGCGGCGGTGCAGGCGGCGACGATGAGCGCCTGCATCTGATCATCGGTGAGATTCATGGGATTCTTCTTCTCGCCAACCTGCTTGTCAGTGGTAGCAACGGTGGGGGGAGCAGCCTGCATCATGCGAGGGTCCATGGCCATCATGGGGGGTTCGAGTGGTTCCTGAGAGTGACCCATAACATCGGAGATGGGAGTAGAATCCATAGTATCTTTATGTTCACTCACATTTTTTTCAGGATTTTGTGACACAAAAGAAGTGGATGGGTTCTTATTTAAAGCAACCATACCATCATCAGATTCAGATAGATTTAACGTTCGAATGTCTGACATTTATTTTATATTACATTTTTTAGATACTATGATTTCGCGGCCCACCTAAGGATGGCCTTGATTGTCCACCCACTAGTATCTACAGTTTCAAAACATTCTATGCGTTTGATGAACGTTTCCTTCACTGGCACCTGAAAAGTATCATTCTTCAAATGCATTCTCGAACCATCACTGTTCCACGTAGTCATGTAATACGTAAAGTGCTTCGTAAAGTACTCCCATACCGCTCCTTCCCTGGGTCCTTCGTAAAACTTGTGAACAAATCCCCAAACCACACGCTTTATGAATCGTAGACGATCCCTGGGATCATCTGGACCTACGCGATACATGGGAAGTGCGTCAAAGGCGAGGGCGATGAATGCTTCGATGTAGCAGAAGTGATGCTGAGAAAGTTCGTCGTACTGTGAAACCTCCCAAGCCCTTTTCAAGTACCCTGGTTCTCCAGAGATGTACATCGCCGCGCCCATCTGCCATGGCGTTTCCTGGGTAAACCCACCAGTGGGCTGGAACCCCAACGACTTGTCACGTATTCTGTACCCAGGGTATACTGAACGGATTGTCTTTTCAAAGTCGTTTATGTAGGCATCCTCCCCCATGGAGTCGTATATATGAATGATTTTTTTGACGTTATCCACCTTGATAAAGATAGCGTGGCCACCACCACCCTCTTCGAGATTTGCTTCGAGATGAATGTACTCTACATCCATATCAGTGGGTGAAAGGTTGTCAATGTTTTTACACCTAAAGATGAACCGTTCCTTCTTGACACTTTCTGAGCGAATAGCCTTTAGAATATCCACATAGTGTTTCTGGATGTATCGCTTCGCAATTTCCGTCGCATTTTCAATCGCCAAGAGTGTCGTAGCATCCTCGGAACCCTGACTCACCATGCGTTCCAAGTAGTCATCTGTGTCGAGGCGAGGCGCATCGCAGATGAATGCAAGAAGTTCCTTGTTATCGGGAAGAAGCTTGATGGGAATCATTTTTGATTTGTAATTAAAGGTCCTTTTTAAGTAACTTAGGTTGTGAAATGACAAATAGAAACTCCGTCACTTTGTTTGTTCGATTTTTCAGATTACGACTTCCCCTGTAAGTGTTGTATTCAATCTCGATTTTTTCATACTCGTATGATTCGAGAATCTCTTCCCATTCCGCGGGTGTGATAAACCCTTCGTTACTATAAGATATAATGGTGTACCTAGCCTTTTCTGTAGATAAGCGTATCGTTTTCTCCATGGCTTCCCGTATCGTTCGTTTGTAATTGTAGGGACTCTTGTTCCAATCTTTCGGAATACCAGAAGTCTTTGAAATGTGCTCTGGTCTCTCGTTGGTACACACGAGATTCAACATGAAATAATTTGATCCATATGGATGTTGATTATACGGAGGGTCTAAGTATACGAGGTCCACCTGGGGGAGCGTCTGTAAAAAGTCACACGCATCCTTCCTGTGCACGATGACTTCCTTGGGTTCCGAGAGCCACACGGGACGTTCCACTTCAATCTTTTTCATTATTCTCTCGAGAGCGTGGCCACCTTTACCACCCCACCCACCTTTATGAAACCCCTTGAAAACACCCGATGTGTTGGTGTGAATGCTCACCTTGACTACGAGAGGGCCGATACAGTAGGACTTTAAGTGGGGCGGGACGAAATCATCTATGTACGCCAACATACCATCGATACGATTCGCATTCTCTTTCGTGAAAAAACATCTTTCCCCCTCTTGAATATCCGAAGAATCTTTGGGGGCGTACAGTTCAGAAAAAAATCCATTCACTGGCTGACACGCGTTCATGTTCTTCAAATGATTTTCAATATCAATCTTCTCTGCATCCGTCGGTGTTTTCAAGAAACAATGGGACAATACTTCACAATATCTCTCTAAATCATTCACATACAAAGTATCACACGAAGTGAGTAGCGTTCTTGAAACGACACCCGAACCCGAAAAGGCGTCGACGCATGTTTTTGGTTGAAGACGTTTCACTATTTTTTCAATTACATCAACCAACTTTCTCTTGTTACCTATGTATGTTATCATGGGTTGGTGTACATACTTTTCCATGTATATCATGATAACTGACTATTTCCTTAAGCGATTCTCTTGCCACGTGTTTCATGATGTACAGTCGCTCTTCCGTGGTCCACATAGAACTCTTATGCGGAAACTCGTTATACTTATGCGTCTTCACACAGAATGTAGCGTGACAAGGTTCGTGTGGACCCTTCTTGATGTTTATGCGCGCCGCCATGCCCTGGGGTTCGAATGGTGATGCATCGCGTTTCATTTCCCAAACGAGCGCCTCTTTTCCAAAGTTTGATATCGGACCTATACGATGAATGATAGATTCGCTGCTATGAAAGTCACACCCAGCCACGAATACTACGTACGGTGATACTGGAAGATCTTTAAACAAATGCCATGAAGCATTCACGTTTTTAAACACTCTTTCTATAGCATTTCCAGTAGCTTGTTTTTCAAGATTTTTAGAAAATCTTTTATCATTCGTACCCTGATATTTATCTTCGACTATGAGAAAACAATATTTACTATCATCG
>Ga0222718_10004519_pt1 | contig 11526 bp, 14 predicted proteins | sample C33_27DmetaG_FD_165045 | JGI IMG/M metagenome (GOLD analysis project Ga0222718, IMG submission 165045) | Estuarine water microbial communities from San Francisco Bay, California, United States - C33_27D | ecosystem: Environmental > Aquatic > Marine > Unclassified | place: USA: California... | reverse complement strand
TGTCTCCAGAAAGTAATAATTCTTTTATGTCATTAGGCTCTGCATACTTACCACTGTATACTAAAGCTTCTGCAATCATAAAATGAACTAAAGACCAGATATCCTCTACCTTAGATGGGATAATTGGTAATACTTCAATATCGTTTTTAATTATCTTTTTTGCTTGCATTGACTAAATCATAAATTCTTTTAAATTGTTTTTGCTGACCATAAAAAAAATCAGCTCCAGCTTTTCTCATACTCTTATAACTTTTTGGATCTCCTCCAGATAAAATACCAGCTCCAAGAACTGCATCTGCACGTGACACAAACTCACCGTCTGCTAATTGTGCAAGCATAGTATCTTCATCCTTATCACCATTACCAGCTCCATCTTCAACGTAACCTTCAGCTCTTACATAATTGTTATAATCATTTTCATCATGATCTGATTTAGAAGGAAGATAATTTATTCCTCCTTGATTAAACTTTGAAATCATATTAGCTAGTCCACCTTCATTTGCATAAAACATATTTGATCCATAAGTCTCAGCTCTTGTTGGTCTTGCGTTTTCTGTTGGAACAAATGCACCTTCTAATTTAGCAGATTGTTCTGCGTATGCTTTTTTATAATCTTCTTCTGTAAATGGTGGTTCTGGATCTTCTTCACTTTCTAATAATGGTAATAAACTAGTTGCAGTAAGTGCAGTTGCCAACTTATTCTTTTTTGCTTTTTCTAGTAAGTTAGCAGCGATGCCTTTTTTCTCGGGTGTAGCTTCCATTACATTTAGTCCTGAAAGTTCTCCACCTCTTGATTCAATTAATTTTCCCGCTCTTTCAAATCGGGGGTTAGTTCCTATTTGTGTGCCTGCTGGCATGTTAGCTCTATTTAAAAAACTTGAACCTAAGTCTCCTTTTGGCATTGGTGTTGCTGCTTGACCTAAACCTAAAGTTGAAAATGCAGGGCCTTGTCCGAATGTGCTTTGTGAACCTAATATGCCTGATGCACCTAATGCATAAGAACCTCCACCGACTAAAGCTGCATCTCTCAATGCTCTCTTTGTTGATTTACCTCTAAGTTTTTGTACGCCAAATGTGGCTAATGCTAATGTAAATGGATCCATAGTCTACTTTCCTAATATTAGCATATATTACCATTTTACTTGTTGGGTTTCAACTCATCAGCAAAACGACCTACGTATTGATGCTCTCCAACATGCACTATAGGATCAGCTATATAGGCATAACATTTACCACCTATTTCTTTCCAACGTTGGCAAAAAGCAAAGTCTTCCCCTAAATATGTTTTCTCTACTGGATCGTGGAGCGTGTCAAAGAAATTCCATAAGTTAGGTCTATCAACATATTCACCGTTAATAACTGTTTTTTGTACAATATTTTTTTCTGGATAAGCTTTGATCATTTTATCAAATACAGACCTTTTAATCATCATGCATCCCGTTGGACTATGAGTTACTTCAATAACTCCATCATCTATTGTGATATCATTACTATCCCCAACTTTCATTGGATAAGTATTTAAAGATGCTTTCAAGTTATTTATTGTTTTGATATCACCTTCTTTAATTCTACATAAGGCTTTATCCCACATCATTGTTTTCAAAGGATAAGGTATTGAAAGTACTTCTTTATCTTTTTTTAACATTGCTAATATTGACTCTGGTTTAAAATAAATATCCGAATCAACAAATAACATGTGTGTACAGTTTGATTCTAAAAATCCTGCTACACATAAATTTCTTCCTTGAGTAACAAGAGATGATTTAAGTAAATGAAAATAAATTAGAATATTATTTTTTATACAAGCTTGTTGCAGCTCTAATAAAGCTTGCGTGTAATGTATAGAACAGTCACTGTGCACAGGTGTAGCCACAAACAATGATACTTTACTTTTTGGTTTATTAGATTTCCACAAAGGTGTAATCGATTTTTCAAATGGTGGTGGTTGTACTTTAATTTCTTTTAAAGTTTGGTAAGTATCTTTATTTACTGTTTCTTTCATCTAACGCTCCTTTCAAAAACCCAGTCCACTCCATACCTTTCTTTTCCCAATTGTAAAATCTTTTGTAAAATTTTTGTTGTTGTTCTAAATGTTCTTGTATATAATCTGTGTGCAAATAAGTTGCTGCCATTTTTATTGCTGCTGCAGTATCAATAGCCATACTTTCATAATTTTTATTGTATGTAATGTACACAGGCCATTCAGCACAAGTTTCATAAAGAGCACCTAGATTATTTGTAATGGTATGTACACCAGATGCTAGAGCTTCTAAAGCTGATACACATGAAGTTTCTTCCCATATACATGGATAAATAAACATATCATAGTTAGGCATCATTTCTCTAATGTATTCATTTGGTTTGTACCCTATATAATTTACGTTAGATAACTTCTCTGCTTGCTCGTATAATGGTTTAAATTGTTCATCATTGGCTTGTTTAAAGGAATCTCCATAAACCTGTGTTGAGCTGTAAACATCTAATGTAATATTAGGATCCGTTATCTCCTGCATAGCTCTTAATACTACGTTTAAACCTCTCCAGGGAGTGCAGTGGTGTATTAATTTTATTGGATCACCTTTTTTATATATTTTTCTAATAGGAAAAGATTCAATACCATTTTTAATTACTACTGATCTATCTGTGGGTATGTCAAAAAAATATCTAAACTTTTCATAATTCCAATGACTATTAAATACATACCAATCATATTCTTTGTGTCTTTCTTTATTACTAAAAAAAGGTTGAAGATTACCTTGATCCCAAGAATTTTTTTGCCAAAGTATATTTAGTTTGTTTGGGTCTATTGGAACTTTACCCGGTATGGATGTACATATCTGTACTTGATCTAATATTTCTTTTGAAACATGCTTATGCAGCATTTCCATTTGAATTTCTGTTGCGCCTCTAGGTTCCATTATTTTAATGTTATAAAACTGTTAAGTGTTAATCTTCCGTTGTCTATATCTGTCCCATGGTGTCCATAACCCATATGAAAATATTCACTAGAATACATTACTAATCTATTTTTTACAAATTTAAAATCATTAATTATATTTTTTTCTTTGTCATATAAATATGTTCCAGAGTTTAAATTAGTTTTAGATAAATATATTAATGATGAAAAATTAAAAAAATCTTGATGTACAAAATCTTTTTCATTATCTTCTTCTCGTCTTAAATGTATAAAATGTGTAATAAAATTTATATCTTCTGGTTTAACTAATTTATTATAAAACATTAAAAAATTAATATATTCATACAAAAAAATATTTGTTTCAATTAATGGAAAGCTTCTTAATCCAGGGAATGTTTCAGTAGTGCCTCGTAACGAGTTGAGATTTTCTTGATCATATAATTTAATTTTTTTTATTTCAGGTAAAATGTAATCTAACCTAGGAATAAAATCTTCAACTTGTCTAGCTATCATTCCTTAGTTAAACTTTCCATAGATACTTTTGTAACTTTAATTTCCAAGTCCTGCCTAAAATCATCATTAGTAGTGTCAGTATTGGTATCAGCAACATCAGCATCAAAATCAGCTTTACTAGCATAAACTTTACCTGTTCTCTTATGTTTAATTATTTCTTTAGCTTCAGCTGGTATCTTTTTAAGTGTCATATTATTTCTCCTTTTTTAAAAATGAATCATAATTCCAAGAATTATTTTTTCCCCAGAAGTCACAATATTTACTATCTCTACTAAATGAAGTTAAATCGCAAGATTTAAATATAGCATACTTATCTGGGTCTATGGTATCCTCTACAACTAAACGATCACCAGTAGTCATCATTGATGATACCTTATTAATTATACCCTTCATATTAGCATGACAATCTTCAATAACTAACATGGGTGATTCGTATTCTTCAAACTCATATGAATCTATATTATTAACATCTAATTTTATAAATTCAACGTTCGGTATATCTTTGATCTCTTGGTTGTCTATAGTGATAATTCTTGTATCTAAGCCTAATGTTTTTGTCATATCAGAAAACCAATAAGCGGAACCACCTTCGCCAGAACCAAATTCTAGTATTGTTTTTGGTTTAAGCTCTTGCAGCATTTGTTGGTAAATAGTTAGACTCATAGGATCTTTTAATAATTTAAGTCCTTTCCATTTAAAGTTATTAAATTTAGAAAATTGTATTACATTAGTGTAATGCCTATTGTTTTCTAAAATTCTTTCAATCACATTTAATTCTGCTTTGTATTCGTGAGGACCATTAGGCTCTTCTATTGTATTACCTTCAGTAAATAAATTAGCATATTCACTACCTACCATAGTTTTATAAATGTTCATCATCTGATCTACCATAATATTAATAAAATGTTTTTTATTAGCATTTTTGATAGTCATCACTCCATCATCTTTAATTTTTTGTATTTCGCTTTCGTTGAAAAATAAATTAAGACTTGTTTTTGTAGTTTCTATTTTCATAATTAATCTTGTTTGTATATAGCTAAACTTAATGAAAGTCTAGGTTCTTTTATAGAAGTCACACAATGTGGAGTCATTCTATTTATAAATTGAACATTTTGATCTTTAATAATTGTTTCCTTTCTATCTATATTCCAAACAGATTCCCCATATATATTTTTTATAAATAAACAATAATCATCAGTATGTTCTGGAAATGAAACATTTTGATTATTTAAACCTTTTGAAAAATAAAAATTACCACATATTCTTACACCAAATGTTTCTAAAGCAACCTGTTCTATTTTTTTTAGTTCATCATTAATATCAAGCACATCACTTATGATAAATGAAAACCCTTTGTCATAAAAATTTTTAAATTTATCAAAATCTAAAAAACCATATATATCAAATAACTCTTTTCTTAATTTTGTTCCTAAATTATCTAATAAACAAATACTCTCATGACCATGGTGAAACTGATAAGGAAATCTTTTAGATATTTTTAAGATATCAAATATATCCCATTCTTTTAAATTTACTTGATGAGTTACTAAAAACTCATGAAACTTTTGAAAGGAAGGTTGATGAAGGTTTCTCACGGACAACCCTGGCCTTTATATCTAGTAAGTTTCTTTTGCCGTTTCTCGTGCTTGTTGAGATTTTTCTTGTGTTGCCGAGGACCTCTTTTCTTAGGTTTATCTCTGGGTATGAAGTGTGTAAATTTTTGTTTAGCCATTCTCCTGAGATCTGTCTATTTGAGCATAACTTACTAAACCAGTTATTTCGTTAGCTGTATCTGCTTGCATTTTAAGAATATCACTAGCTTCTAAATTTATTGTTTCTAATGCAAAATTAAAAGTTTCTTTATTCAATTGTTTATGTGCAACTTGTACATCTGCACCTGCACCAGATTTTCTGATAAGTAAATCAGTATCCACATTACTCGCAGTATTATGAACTGCTTGAATATTTTTTACAATTATTGTTGCATCAGCAGGACAAGTCAAAATAGTTGTCACATTAGTTGTATCTAAATCAAATGTATCGCTTTTGTATCTAATTGTCATTGCATGAAATAATTAAAAGTATCTTGTTCATTTTTTAATTCTTGTTGATAAGATGTGTTTAATTTATCTTTGAGGGTTTGTAAAGACTGAGCTACTTGTCTTTGATTTTCTTCAGTATAAGTAGGTGTAGGTTCTGGTATTAATAGATCAACTCTAGCCATTATCCCCTCATACCATCTGGTTGTACATCTACTCTAAATGTACCATATCTCCAATTCTGATCGGTGGAGGTATTTGCTACCTTTACACTTGCAAATCTAGATCTTGCTCTTGTATCAACTTTATCAGTTGATGAATTTATTGTAAAAGGACCTAAAGGAGAGGACTGTGCATTTACTGCAGGATAGGATCTTAAATTTAAAGTAACTTGTGCATCACCAGTTAATATTTTGAAATCTGGTATAAATCTTCTTATGCTCATAAAAAATTGTCCATCTCCACCGGTAGACAAATCAAAATCTCCTGATGTAATAAATGCAGGTATTGCTGTTTTGTTACCAAGAGCATCAACTTCATTGTTACCAACTTCATGTGCATAATATGTAGACGCACCATTTATGTTTGTTGCTCCTTGTATTGTTGGAAACGTAGGCACATCTGTGGTAATAAATTCAGTTGCATAAGGATTATCGTATAATGTTGCGTCAGCCCAAGAAGTCCTAGCTAATGAACCTGTAGTCCAAGTGTTTTCAGTATAGTTGTAAGTTACAACTCTATCTACTTGTTCCTCTCCATTCCTTGCATAGAACCAAGTTATCTCTTCATACAAATGATTTAATCCAGCATATACTTGCTCACCTGCTGTATAATTAATACCTAAGTTATCTCCTTTACTTGTAAATACAAAATCTTCTACTAAACAAGGTAATGATTTAACAGTACCATCATAAACAAAAAATCCTCCTGCTTGACCCATCCAAAAAACTTTACCATTAACATATTTAACAGCGTGCTGACCCATCAATCCACAATTAGATCCAACCTGTCTAATAGAAAAAGTAAATGGAGGACCTACAAACTGCATGATATACGCAGAGGTATCAGTAAGAATTAATATGTAATCTTTAGCTTTTGCTGCTCCTACAATTTTTACCCCAGAGTCTACTCTAAAAGTACCTGCAGTATTCGTTGATGTCGGTGCATAATCTGATAAATTTTCTTGGTCTGAAAATCTTATAAACATTTTGTCTTGTGTGCTTTCAGTTCCGATAGTTGTTTCAGTTCCAAGAATAATAAGATGCCTATCTCTTTCTGATACTATTGACATAACAGAAGTGGTTGGAGCTCCAGGAATAGCTGTTGCTCTTGTGGTTAATGCAGCAGGGTTCGAACTAATTGCTTCCCATTGAAAAGTTTTTCCATTTTTAATTGTTGCAACAAGAGTGCTTCCAAAATGATCTAATGACCATGAAGCAGGATCTAGTAATACTGTCGTAGATGTAGAGGCTTGTCCCCAAGCTGTAAAATATTCAACGGATGCACCATCTGAGTGTGCTGTTCTTGTACCTCCAGAATCTCTCGTAATACCTTCTAATATATTACCTGTTATATTTGTGTAAGAAATAAACTCAGCTCCAACTTTTATACTTCCACTTGTTGGAAAACCGAGAGCCGAGGTCACTGTTATTTCAGTTGCAGATCCATTGTTACCTTGAGTGTCATCAGCTAGTGCTCCATCTAAAGTTGTAACAAGTCCAGATTGGCCACCCCAAGAGGATGTTCCCCAACCATAACCAGCAGTTTGATTTAAGGGTCCTACTTCAACATAAGGATTAAGCACAGCTGACCCACTAGCAGCTACTGATGTGCCTGCTGCAGAAGCCATTGTTATAGTGAATGTATCAACACTAGCCGTAACTACTTGAAATGTATTTGTTTCAAAATCTGAAGCTATATATCCTGCTCCTGAGGGAGGTGTTACAGATGTAAATTTAAATAAATCTCCATCAGTCAATCCATGACCAATTTTATTTACAGTAACAGTTGTGCTTGTATTCACTGTCGTAAAAGTAGCACCAGTTATTGGAGTATCTAAAGGCGTAATATCGTAGTAAGCTCCTTCAAAATAAACTACTAAAACTTTGTTTGAGCCTAAAGCTATATATTTTCTACCATCAAGATCAGCCCAAATAAGTTGTTCTCTAATAGCACCTACTACTTTTTTATTTATAATTTCTTCCCAACCACCTATTTTTTCAGGTAGTCCGTATCTAAATCTAACAAAATCACCATCGACCCACTGACCTTCAGCTCCGGTAGCAGTGATCTGTTTGTTAAATCCTGGTTGTATCTGTATGTTAGCTAATGGCATGCCAGATTATAGCATATTAGCTTATCTTCTTAAACCTATTCTAAGTCGTTTATCATACTTCCAATCTTTATGTGGACCGTCTTGAGCAACGTAATGCATAAATACTTGACTGTATTGGTCACCTTTATAAGGACCTTCTCTGTAATGTTCCCAATCAATTCCTTTATAGACAATAGCTTCACCAGGTTTTAATTCAAAGCACTTACCATCTGCGCACATTTTCCATGGCACATTATCAGATCCTAAATGTAATGTAACTGAGTATTCACAAGAAGGTCTGTCTCTATGTTTTTTTAATTCTGATCCATTTACATACATTCTGTAAAATGAATATGTAGGCCATAATTTAATACCACAAATTTCTTCCATACGTTTCCATTTTTGTACTAACAAAATCTCTGTGGCTGGATCTGCATAATGTGATGCATCAAAATTAGTTACAACGTCATCAGCCATAGACAACCCACCTGCATTATTTCTTAAATTTAATTTTGCGTAACTATGAAAGAAAAAAGCCTCATCAGGAGTTATAAAATCTTTTATAAGTATTGGTGTTTTTAATTTATCCATGATACTAAACTATATCTTACTCCCTTTGTAACTGGTTTTACTCCATGAGGATACATAAAACTACTAGGCCAAATAACACATCTGTTTGGTTGAAGTTCAATCTTACCAATACCAGGAAAGTGTAATTCACCACCCTCATAATCATTATTTAAAAAATATATAAAACTTAATCTTCTTGGATATGTTAGACTTGCATCAATATGTGGTTTGTAATTACCACCAACATTATATCTTAAGATCTCAAGTTGAGACACGTTACAATCGTGAAATTCTATACCAGTATCTTGTACATATTTTCTTACGATTTGCAAAACTACTTCATGGAAAAAATATGTGTAGTGAACATTAGTCATGGAGTTATGATGAGTACATAAAGGTAAACAATCAACAACTCTAAAAGACTTATCAAGTTTACCCCCATCACCAGTATCTCCTATCTTTCCTGCTTCCCAATAACTAGGTTGAACTATATTAAGCCATTTTAATAACTTTTGTAATTTTTGTATTGGTATAACATTGTCATACACTTTAACAAATTTAGATAAGTCTGTTTGTTTTTGATCTAAAATTATTTTGTTATTTTTTTGTTCCATACACTTCTTATGAACTTATATCTTGTTGTTGAAAGTTTAAAGTCTTTCTCATCTATTTCTTTTTTAGTAATAGGTTTTATTTGCATTTTCCATTTATCTCTTTTAAAAGGTATAACTTGTGCAAAAGGTGTACCTTTTTTTATTGTTCCCTCATAACCATTTTTATATTTCCAACCATTGAAAACAGATGGAAGTTGCACTCTATGTGTGTGCATATCAGTATCAACTATTCCTGGTAATATCTCAAACCTGTCATCATTATTATTAAGTAAAGGTAAAAATAGACATGAATAACCTTTTGGAGTTTCGATAAACCAAGGGTTTTCAAATTTAAAAAATTTATAAGACAAATTTTTTTCCATAAATGATGAACCTTCTAATTGTTTGAAAGGATGAAACCCAGGTTCTGGTCCTATACCTAAATAATTTGCTTGTGTTTGCATAAAAGGGGGAGCCATTGAAAAACTTGTTTGAACTTTATATTCCCATTTGTCTTCTTCAATTTCTGGATTTTCTTGGGGTTTCATTGTTATATAATAATCTTGCGCAGTTTTAAGCATATAACCTGTAGTAAGAGAATCCATAAAAGGCAGACAACCTTTTACAGTAAATAGTCCTAGTTTATGTTCTAGTTTTTTGTACCACTCTGGTACATTCATTGAAACAGGTTCAGGTTTTACATCTGAATTCCATTTGATAAATTCTGGCAGTGCCCTAAAAACAATTTTGTTATCAAACATACCAAGTATGTATATACTAAATTAGAGATAGTTCTAGTGAATTATACTGGAATTTCCATATAACTTACAGCAGATCCAAATCTTGCCTCCATATATGAATAAAAAGAATCCATTGGAAAAGATGGGTTATCACTTAACGCACCACCATCTGCTTCAGCTTTTACAGTTTCTATGTTTGTAAGATGTGCTTGATATCTAGTGTTGTGTGGTTGATCAACTTCATCATTATGAAATTTAAGATGATCTTCAATTTTTTGCTTACATCTCTCAAGTTCACCTTTAAAAATTTCAAGATTTGCAACTGCGTCAGGTCTATCAGTATATGTTACTGAATTATGTCTTGATTCAAAATCAATTACTTTTTGACCTCTAACTAAAGCGTTAAAATCTTCATCTGAAATTTCAGTAGCATCTGCTCCCACTTCATGTTTTAAAGCATAAGCTTTTGCCGCATCGTCTCTACAAAAAACAATAGGACTTACTCCTTCATGATTCCAAACAATAGCTGCCATTAGAATCCACCTCCATTTTTCTCCCAGAAGAACATATAACCTGGTCCACCATTTTGTGCACTTTGGTTAGGGCTTCCACCTGGGCCACCGATAGTTTTTGCTAAAAACATAAAACCAGAGTTAGCAGCAGGAAATGTATTTCCTAATGCATCTGTATTAACACCTTCAGCTTTAATAACTGGGAACACAGTACTTCCATCCCATAAATTTGTTTGATTAAATGAGTTAGCATTTGGATCTAAACCAGATAAGCCATTGATAGTTGGTTGGGCTGGATAAGGAGAGAAAGGTGATCCTCTTCCACCTACATCACCACCATTTGGTCCTCCATTTCCACCGCCACCTATTGTAACGTTTGCAAATTGAGATGATCCTCCACCACCACCGATGTTAACTGTTTGACCAGATAATCCTCCAGGTACTGAAACCGCAAAGAAACCAATTCCACCGTTTCCTCCGGGACCTCCTGGTCTTACTGGGTCATTTCTAGTTCCACCATTTCCTGCTCCTCCACCTGCATAACCAATTCCAGCTGTTACGCCTGGAGTTAAAGGTGAGTAAGTTGTTGATACAGGTCCTGGGCTTGCAATAGCAAGTGTGTAATCAAAAGAGTCTCCACCTGCAGATGCACCTGAAGATGCTGCAGTTAATCTTCCTTGAGCATCAACAGTAAATCCTGAATTTGTATATGAACCTGGAGTTACAGCAGTGTTTGATAATTGATCTGGGCCAACAGCATCATTAGCAATTTTTGCTTGAGTAACTTGAAGCGCACTAATCTTAGCCGAGGTAATTGCGTTGTCCGCAATTTTGGCTGTGGTTACGTTTGCATTTGAAATTTTTGCAGTAGTCACTGCGTTATTAGAAAGTTTTGCAGTAGTAATTGCAGCATCATCAATTTGAGCAGTTCCAATAGTACCACCTAAAGTATTTAGAGCTATCTCATTTAAATTTGTTCCATCAGAATAAGCAGCAACGATTGCAGCTTCACCTGCAGTGAAACCAGTTCCACTTACAGTTTTGATTGTTAAATTTGTTACACCTGTTACAGCAGATAAATCAATGATGTAAAATTTTTCAATTGAATCTGGAATAGTTACAGTTGATGCTGAAGTTAAAGTTCCAGTAAATTTTAAAACCATGTTTCTTGCATTTGATAATGTAGCATCAGACATTGCAAGAGCAACTGTGCCACCATCAGAAAGTGCTATTGATTCAAAACCAGCAATTGCTTGTTGTACTAAATTTAAATTTGTATTTGTTTTGTCACCCCATGTACCAGCGTTTTCGCCAGTAACCATAAGTTC
>Ga0222718_10004517_pt1 | contig 11531 bp, 6 predicted proteins | sample C33_27DmetaG_FD_165045 | JGI IMG/M metagenome (GOLD analysis project Ga0222718, IMG submission 165045) | Estuarine water microbial communities from San Francisco Bay, California, United States - C33_27D | ecosystem: Environmental > Aquatic > Marine > Unclassified | place: USA: California... | reverse complement strand
AACTACAATAATGCATCTCTGAAGAAGACGTCAGCCTTTGTTCCTCGCACAGAATCCCAACGAAAACTGTGGGACTTTATGAAGGCTAGCTGTCAGGTACTGGTGCTTGGCCCTGCAGGTACAGGTAAGACGTATGTAACTGCTACATATGCGTCAGATCTTTATACTACTAAACAGATCGACAAGATCGTAATCACTCGCCCTCACGTATCTGTAGGGAGGGACATAGGATTTCTACCCGGTACACTTGAGGAGAAGACGTATCCGTGGGCGTTGCCTGTGCTGGACGTCCTAGTGCGCCACATGGGACGAGGTTCTGTAGATACCGGCATAAAGAATGGCAACATCGAGATGGCACCCCTTGCACTGATGCGGGGGCGTAGCTTTGAGAATGCCTTCGTGATCGTAGACGAGACGCAGAACATCACAACGCATGAGTTGAAGATGCTGCTCACCCGTGTAGGTGAAGGCAGTAAGATTGTATTGAACGGGGATGTACAACAGTCAGATCTTAAGGAGGCAGACGGCCTGTCTAAGATCATTCACCTAGCTAAGAAACATATGCTGGATGTACCGATTGTTGAGTTCGGTATTGAAGACATTGTGCGCAGCGACATTTGCGCAGAGTGGGTTAAAGTATTTGTTAAAGAAGGTATCTAGAGTATGAACCACCTAGAAAAAGAAGCACAAGAACATGTCACTCGCAAGCGTAAGGCGTTTGTACGTACACTAGGCGGGAAGATCAACGAAGTAGAGAGCCTCATCAAGGGTAATGTGTGGGATTGCAGAGAAGTAGAGCTAGCCAGAGACCATCTGACTAGCAGCTTTCTGTGGTTGCGAGAAGCAGTAGAGAAGTATGGCGTTAAGTGATTACGGTTTTAAGTAATCAATCAGGCTCTCGTAAAGCCGGAGTTCTCTCTCACTATAATCTCGTATGTCTGCATCAATTTCATATTCCTCCCGCATCATTTGTTTGGCTTGATAGCGCACGTTCTTGTCTCCTTTGTTGATTAACTTCTTTCGAGCAGCCATCAACGATGTTGTTTCATCACCTGATACGAGCAGGTACTTACGTAGGCCAGAGCGTAATGCGTTCTTTGTGTCGGTTAACAGCTGACGACGTCGGGCTACATTGCCTTTCTTAAACTCTTCTGACTGAATGAGCCTCATCATTGAGTCCTCAAACGCAGGTGCGATGGCCTCGTTAAAGATCTTGTCGTATGCAGGTATGGCACTCCTCTCGTTTGCAGTCCAAGGGTGCATCTCTGCCATAGAATAGGCCTTCTCTGTAGAAGTCCTGTTAGGCTTTAGCTTGATCCCCATAACGCTAAGTAGAGGAGAAGGGTCTTGTATCTTGCCTTCACGGGTAGCTACTCGAAGCTCTTCTCCGGTAACACCCTCTAGCTTATCGGTAAAGATTTCGATCAGGTTGTCCACGTATCGCGTAGCCTGAATAGTGCCAGCTTGTAGGCCCTCTGCCTGTCGGGGATCTTTCGCTACGTCGGAGCCTGCAATAAGACCCGTCATTCTGTTGATCGCATCTAGCGGACGGGTAAAGCCAGCAAGAATACTACCACCCTGTTTAGCAAAAGCACTGCCGATAAGAGATACTCCTAGTTGACGATCCTCGTTAAAGGCAACATCCATGATATTATATATGTCATTAGCAAACTGCACATCTGATGCGAACTGACCTACAGCAGTCTGTGCGGCAAAGTCTTTAACGAGTTCGCGGGGGACCATCTCCCCTTCTCGATTAAGGTCAATAATTCTACCGGCAGTTAGCCATAGGGAAAACGGAAACGTGTTACGCGCATCCAGAATCTGCCCGTTACCCAAGTCTACGTCAAACGTACCCATGCCTTTTTCGCGCTGCTCTTTACTGAAGTCCGCTGCTAGGGCTAAGGCGGTAGTGCCTACTGCAGCACGAGCAAATGCTTCTGATATATTTTCAGGTTGCTTTGAGCCGCGTCCTTTTTTGTACAAGGATGACATAACACTAAGAGCGCCTGCAGGAGACCACTGGTACGTTGTTGCAATCACGTTGTTCATGAAGCGGCCAAACGGCAGGATAGTACCGACAAGCGGGAGGCTAGAAAAGTTCTCAACCCCCTTTGCAAGACCGCCTAAAAGTTGATCATCTGTTGTGTAGTCTTTAGAAAAGACAGACCTCAGCGTAGTGTCAACAGCACGTCCGATAACATCGTTATCAACGCTGCCTACAGCCCCCTCTTTGAAAGTCTCTTGCAACGTCTTTCCGGTTTTTATACGGATATGCTTATCAAGCTCCGTCATAAACATCTGAGACTTAGTAAAGGTATCCTGAGCACGAACACCTGTAAGCATGGACGCTGCATCTGTAGTCCTCTCGACAAGTAAGTACGCCGGATCTTCAGGATCAATACCAAACCTCTTACCACTACGTTCAATGCCGCCTGTCAGGGTTTCAAAAAGTATCTTCTTGACATCCTTATTCTGCTCAAGGAACGCCATGTAGGCATCTTTAGTCGTGTAGGGGTCCATCAGGTTACGCATTCGCTGCCCTGTGATTCCTGCGTACACTTTAGCAGCCCTAAAGTTCTGCTCTGCAGCTGCCTTGTTGCCGACTGAGCCGTAGCCCAGCGCAGCTAGATAGTGTACAGGAGAAGCAAACAGATCAGCAAGAGACTGGCCCATGCCGTACTGCGCTGCACCGATTATGTTAATCGCTGAAGTAGCAGGGGACGACACGAGCATACGCTTCCAGACGTTTTGTCCGTATTCAAAAACTCTGGCCCTCTTCATGTTCTCGGCAATCGCTTCCTTCTCATTAATTGTAGTGATGCTACCGTTAATCACACGATCCCCATACACAGTTGCCGCATCTAGATATTTTCTGAACTGAGATGCTACCTGAAGAACTTGACCGCCTCGGCTTAACTCTTTCGCAAACAAATCCTCAATGCTTGTAGCAACCTGTGTTGTATCACCCAATGTAATACCCAAGCCCTTGATGTTTTCGTTTATCTGCTTGAGCTGATCTTTCGGAAGCATCTGCATCAAGTTTGTGAAGAAGTCAGAGATACGCATATCCTTTGGCACAGCTACGCCGTCGTCAATTAGTATCTTGACTAACCCGCTTTTTCCGTCGCCATCTTTGCCAAGCAAAACTTCCCTAATAATTTCTACGGGAGTTTCGAACCCACTGTAGCGCCCCTTACCAGCATCAACCTTATCCTTCCAGCTGCGGGACACTTCCAGTATCTTACTCCCAGCTGTCTTCGCCTGTTTAGGTGTGAACTTGAAGTCCGCAGCTGCCTTTTGCGCTTCCTGCTTTCTAGACACCTCACGTAGAAGCGTATCCATTTCTTCTAGGTTGCCGTCACGACGGGCTTTGATACGAGCCTGATCACGAATATCTTTAAGCCCAGACTCGCCAACTAGCTTTCTCGCCCCACTAGGCGCTACGAAGGCTCCAATCCCACTAACGCCGCCTAAGAGAGAGCTAAAACCTGTCTGTAGTGTGCTGTACGTCTCCTGCGCCCCAGCATCAATGAGCGTGTTCTGTAGCGTAGCATCCTGAAGTACCGCAAATACAGAGTCTATACCAGCAGTAGCTAGGATGGCGTTGGTGCGTCGCTTATTAAGGATAGGCTGCACAGCTTCACGACTAAGTGCTCGCTTACGGGCCTGCATGAAGAGAGCGTATTCCCTCTCCGCAGCTGCGTAAGCCATCTGCTTTTGTTTCTTGTTGAGGCGGACCCCCTGTGAAGCAGCCCTCGTGAGTACATCTTTGTAGACATTGCCAGCTGCTCGTTTAGCCTCACCCTTTAAGGCAGTATTTGCGCCTACGTCTTTAATAGCAGTCCGTACTGCAGCCTTAACAGCTGCCTTACCTGCTTGCTGACCACCGAGAAGACCTGCTTTAGCCATACCACCGGTAAGGATACCTGCGTAGTTCGATGGATCAGTGGCTGCTGAGTAGATGTAATCACCTATACCGTCGAAGATCTCACCTGCATCACCTGTAAACAGGTTGCCCAGATTGTCGTACAGCTTGTAAGCCTGCGCTGCTCGTGCTTTTGTCTGCTCATCTGCATTGGCAATAAAGCGGGCTTCCCCTGCAGTAGACACGATGTTAGAGTTGAAGTAGCGCATCTGGTTTACGAAAGCATCTACGACCTCTTCGTCACTACGCCCTTGACCCACCTTAAAGTCAACGCCCATGCGATCTACCATGTAGGCACGGATATCCCTAGCGTTCTGCCCTTTCTTCAAGTCAGAAATGCTAAAGCGCGAGTCGGGTACGGCATCCTCAACAGCAGGCCGCTGAGGTTTTGCTGGGCCTTTCTTTTCTTCAGGAGTAGGAAGATATTTAGCGAGGGTATCTTCTTCGTCTTGCTGTTCTAAGTTGAAGGCAGCAGGTGTGTTATCCTCATCAGGGGCCGTGAGATATTTTGCGAGGGTATCTTCTTCTTCCATGATTATTCCTGCTCGTTATTTGTTCGTACTTTAAAGAACTTGAGAAGCTCCTCTTCCTCAAAGTAAGGATCTCTTTTGCCCACACTCATTGGATCACCATACTCTTCCATAGGAGTTCCCGTATATTCAGAGATCATATTGCGATTAGTGGCTCCTGAAATAAGTGCTTCATCCGGGATCTGAGCAAGTATAGATCCTTTGATCACGCGGCTTTCGCGGAACCCCCGTCTTTTAGGGCCTCCGGGCATACGAATTACGTACAGCTTGTCTGGGTTGTTTTTTGCGTCTTCCTTAAAGAGCAGCTGCTGCGTTCTTTCCTTTATCTGTTCCTCGCTTGGAGCACCGCCGTCAGCGCTTACGGCCTCAGTAATTCGAAACGCACCTTCCGGTCCGGGATACCCTAATGCGGATCTTTGTTTAGAGCTAAGTTTACGTACAACATTCTCGTTTATCAATCCGGGTTTGATATCGCCTGACTCTAGTGCAGCCGTAATTTCTTCAGGCGACATGGTCAGCACTGGCGCAGCTAGCGGGAGAACCTTAATAGCATCCGGGTCTACGTAGGCCGGTCCCGCAAGATCCTCGCGCAGTTCTTGATTCAGGTTTCTTTCGGCAAATCTCTGAAACGCATCGCTGGCTTCCATTCCGGTTAGACGATTTCCTGCTTCACCCTCAACTTCAAAAGATTCAACCTTACCTTCCTCATCTACGCCGACTATAAAAATCTTACCCTCCTCGACTTCATCTAATGCGAACCTGTAAGTGTTACCATCTTGAGTTATTTCGCCGCCCGCACCGGTAACCAGTTCTTCTATTTCAGCGCCACTAATAGGTGTCCGCGCTGACTCTGGTGCAGCAGCAGCAGTTGGCTCAGCATCTACCGCCTGTGTTACAGCATCTGCCGCCTGTCTCTCATCATCTGCGCGTTGAAGGAAGCTAGTAGAATAGCCCGGTACGTAGTTATTAATCACACTACTCATTACGTCTACGTAGGAGCCTGCCTCAAAAAACTTGGCTTTTGTTCCTACGTACAGGTCTAGTGCCTCTCTTCGCTTATTTTCAACAATAGCACGAGCTTCTTTTAATTCTTCTGGAGAGACCATTGAAACTTGAGAATTTAGAACAGCATCTTCGTGTACCTTTATTTTACTTACCGCTTTTGTGTAGGAATCATCAGCCATGAAGGAGGTTTCTGCTTTTGTCATGTACCTTCTTAGCTCGTTAAGTTCAGAGCCATAGTCATCAGGATTGAAGAACTTAGGTGCCTGAAAAGAGAAGAAAGTACCCGCAGTTGTAGGGTCGTAAGGCCGTACACTAGAATACGTAGCCAAGTCGTATACGCTCAGACCGTCGCCCGCCGATTCCGCCCTAAGCCTCTCATCTACCGACTGTGTAGTAGGACCGAAAAGACCGCGAACAAATCCAGAGATACCTGTATCAGAAGGTTCTGCAGGCATTTCAGGAGGTCTCTGTACTCCATAAATATCAGTCAGTAGTTTATTCACTGCAGCTGGATTAGCGTTAGTCACCTCAGCATTGTCAGCAGTGTAATTCATCATACCTGCCAATTCATCAGATGTAGGGTTTCTCCCATACGCACTTTTAGTAGCCTGCACTGCGTTTTCAACATTCCTTTGTAGCTTGAAAATGCCCGTAACAGGATCTGATTTTAAGGCTGCTCGCATGGCCGATTCGCTTACGCCAACCTCCCGTAGCTGTGCTGCAACGCGCTGTGCACTTTGATAGATCTGCTTCTCTTTTTCAACAGTAGGTCGATTGCGCTCCCCTAGCAGTCGCTGGCGCGTTTCGTACTCTTCTGCTTTTTCGGTCTTTCTGTCGATCCCCTCACCAACGGATTCAAGAAAGCCCGTTGCAAACGATTGCCAATCCGCCATTACAAATTCTCCTTACGCGACATAAGCCCGTTACCTGATGGCTCTTCTTCTGCAGCAACTTCATCCTCGTCAATCAAAGGATTATTCTGCGGCGCTTCTTCCATAGCAGCTTCGATATCCTGCAAGAGAGCCACACCTGTATCATCCTCTGATGCATCGCTAGCAAGAGCGTCTTCCACAGCCTGTTGAATGAGCAGTGAAACCCTCTGCTTCTCGCGTTCTGCACTCTCGGCAGCAGCATCAGTCGCAGTCTCTTTTGCTTCAATGCCGTAGTCCAGAAGCACTGACTTAACAAATGTGCCTAGCATTGGGGCTGCGAGCATACCCGTCTCTACAGTATGCAAACCTTTCATGGCACCGGACATAACAAGCGTCTTACAAAAAGATTGCAAGTCCATGCCTACTTGGAATAGGACTACGATATCGTCAATCGTCTCTTCTTCGACGACCTTCTTCATGTAGTAGGATAGTGTTTCCTCTACAGTGTCGTATTCTGCAGGCCGCTCATAGGGTGCGTTACGTGGTAGTTCCGTAAGAGACTGCCCCGGAATAGGCGCTTCTAACATGTTCATTTTTGTATAACCTTACTTTTTCGTGAAGCCTGCACCGAAGTACAGACCTACAATAGCAGACACTAGGTGTGTATCGAGGGGTGTGATAACGAAGCCTTGCGCATACACCCACTTAATGCTTTCGGCAGGACCAAACAACCAGTTGAAGAAACCGCCAGTCATCTCAGTATAGCCTACGTATACGGGTACTTCAGGATACCATACAGCTACAGCTTTAGGCAAGACTATTATCGCAAACACAGAAGAAAGAGCTATAATTCTACGTGTCCACGCAAAGTGTTTGTCTGTCTTGCCGTACTCGCGGGCTGCGTTAACTTGATCTGCTCTGAACTGGGAACGCTCAATGAGCATTTTGTTGGTAGCTTCACGAGACTGAATGCTCTGCCCCCAGATGGACATCACACCGCCTAGCAGAGTAGACGCCAGCATAGTGATTAACTCTAGGGGGAGACCAAACATAGTGTGCGTCCTTTAAGACATCAAGCCCCGTCTTGCTGGAGTAGGCGAAGTAAGAGGCGCGGCCCTAGAAGCAGAAAAGCCCTTCTGGGCGTCTTGGAGTATCACGCGAGTCTCCTCTACGCTATGTCTTGCTGCGTTGCCCGTAGTCGCAGCTGGGTTCGCATAGAAACTGTCACCCGGCACGAGATCCGTCTTAGGCCACGAACCGAATTCCCCCTTCTTCACTGCACGAGGGACAGGGATCGATGCAAATTCGCGAGCGAGAGATAGCATAGCATCATCTGCAGATACGCCCTCTTCTCCGCGCAGATACATTCCCACTTTCGGGCGTTTCTCCGTAACGAGATAAACGCCAATCTGATCCTGCACCTCTGGGCTGAACACTGTGTCTTCAGATAGACCCAAACCCTTCACTGCCATAGCAAGCGTATCTGGTATTGTTTGATACTTACCAACCGCGAAAAGACGTTCTTCGTTATTCGGATCAGAAATCTTCTGCAGCTCAGCAATCTCACCGATTGTCATTTCGCTAATCGACTTACCGCGTCGTGAAGCAGTCATCTCAGAGCCGATTATGTTCCCGCTGATCGTACCTCGATTTGCGCTGTCGTAGTCACCTTCGCCAGTACCGATAAAGTCGAGAAGTCTCTTACGTTTTACGTATGCAGGACCAGAGGGCTTAGAAGCGGGGGCAGCGTCTATCTCTGACTGAGAGTTGCTTATAAAAGAAAGACTGGCGCTCTCTTGATCCCCGTAGACCTCTTCAACTGTACCCAACCGAATGCGTACATTATCATCTTGTGATTTGAGTTCTTTCCCCATGTAGTCAGCAAGGTGATATAACCTATTAAAGATACTCATGTTATCTATAACACCCTGCTCTTCTTCTGTAAGAGTCTTGCCTTCTTGATATTTTTTGTAAATGTCTTTTTGCCGAGGTTCAAAGTCGTAGGTGTCTACGACAAAGACATCACCATCTTCAACAACGATATCCCCATTTCCAATAAAGCTAGCCATTCTGAGATCTGAGTCTGTGAAGCTATTGAGAACAGTTGAAGTGGGTGAAGCGGATGCTACAATATCTCGAATACTGTCAGAACCCCCATAACCAAAGTCTTTATAATTTAAGCCGTCTGCGCCTAATCCTTTTGATGCCACAATATTTTGCAAGTTTTTCATGTCGGAATCTGCAAGATCTCTCTCTGTAAATGTAGGAGCCTCCACAACCTTTTCGTCGCTGCCTAAGACAGCCTTAAAGGCAGATGCGAGTGTGCCTTTAACCAGATACTCTCCGAAGGCTCGCAGATTTACTGGAGTGTCTTTATAAAGGGTCGCCATCGCAGGAGCAACAAGCTCTGGAATAATAGGAACGTCTTTAGGGGCGTCGTCCTCTGGAGTATCGTTTTTAAACTGCGGTAGACGAACATACCCACTCGACTCATCGTCTTTTTCCATAAGACCGCGAGGCCGACGTTGAGGTGTAGGAGCCACAAAAGGTGCGCCACTAAGGGGCACCTGTAAAGACGAGGGACGCGACACGGGGACAGGCGACTGAAGTACGCCCTCAGTACCAATAGGCAACAGAGGTTGTGCTTCTACAATATCCATAGATTCTTTAAGCGACCTGCCTCTCTCAAATGCTGCATTGTAATCCACTACAAGTTCATCCAACACACTTTCCTTCGCTGCTTGCTTTTCGAGCGATTTATCAACCCTGTATGTATTTTTGAGCTTTTCCTTGTCTTCTTCATTCTCGTCAAAGAGCGAAACAAGATCTTTTGCAAAGCGTTCCACGAACGAGAAAGGATCATACGAGTCATCCATTTGCTCACCCATTGGTCCTGAAGTAGAAGACATATCTTTAGACATAATACCCGTATTACTAGAAGGGGTACTAACCTGATCCTCAATATCCCTAGCGAAAGGGTCGAACGAGAAGGTATCTTTGTTGCTCATTTATTCTCTACCTACTAATTAGAAAATCTTCTTTAAGACTACATCGCTGCTAAGAACCTTGCCTGCGATACTGCCTAAAGCACTAAACAGCCCCGAAGACTTGGCGGAGCTTCTGTTCTTCCGTGCAACCTCCGCAGCCGCCTCTAGCCGCATCACTTCGACAGCGATAGCTGTAGCCCTGTCCTCATCATTCTCCCCGCTATTAAAAGCAAAGTTCATGGTGTCTCGTGCGCTTTGCATAAATGCGTTATAGGCATTGGTTGTCAGAGCCGCGTCAGTTAAGAACCTGTCCCTGTTAGCCTGATTGATTGTGGCATTGTCTGTAGTAGCAATGTTCTGAAACCACGCCGCGTTAGCCTGCTCAATGATCAAAGCGTTACTTGCGTTGAACCTATCCCTACTATCTTGAAGGCCTGCATTGAACTGGCTTATCGCATTGGCTTCATTTACGTTAAACTGTTCCATAGAGTTACGCTGCGTAGTATTAAACTGTGCAACATCATTAGCGAGACTACTGAAGAACTGATCGTTCTGCTGCTGAGAAGAAGCGTTAAACTGTTTAGAGGCGTTATCCGCTGCAGCGTCAGACAACAACGCATTCGTCATGCCCTGCGCTTTGATGACACGAGCCTGCTGCTCATTGCTTAGGCTAGTCATGTCCATCTGTAGGAAAGCGTTTGCCTGCTGAACCTGCGCCTGCTGACGGTTGCTCAGGTTGGCTATGTCAATGTTTGACATTGCAGCAGCGTCAGACAGAACCTTTGCATTGCTCGCGTCGAGGTTTGCTAGATCAACAGTCTGTGCAAGACGGGCATTCTCTAGGGCAATGTTCTGATCTGCAGTGAAGTTCAAGTTAGCGATGTCGCTGATCTTAGCTGCATTCGCTACACGAGTTTGAAACTCTTGGTTGAACTCCAGATTGAGAAACGAAGCCCTCTGCTCTGCAGCAAACAAAGCAGCCTGCTGCCTGTTAGACAGGTTCTGCAATTCGAAACGCTGGAAGCTAGCTGCGTCTGCCTGAGCAATAGGTAGCGCACTCTCCATAGCAGCCTGTACAACTGCTTGTCCTGCCATAGAAGAAGCAGACAGACCGCGTTGCGCAAGCGCCGCTGTAGCTGCTCGCATAGCACCTGCAGCCCATGATGGTGGATCTTTACCCTCTTCGAACTGCCCCAGCAAATCAGTAAGCTGACCTTCAACAGTAGCCTCTGATGATGGCGTACCCGTAGCAGCTGAGAAGTTTACCTCTTGACGTACCCGGCCCATATCTACCGCAGAGCCAGAGATTAGTTCACCTTCTTCGAGAGCACGGTCATCAGGTTTAACAATCTGTACGGCTTCATTAATCTGAGCCGCACTAAGGCCTAGCTGTGCCAGCTCTTCCGGGGGCATAGTAGCCGCCTGAGCAAGTGCTTCTGCACTAGGTCGTCCAGTGGCCGCTTCAAGTCGGTCAAGCACACCCTGCACTTCAGGTGTAGCAAGCGTAACATCATACGATGCAGCCTCTGTCGCTATAGGACTAGCTACATCAGGGGCGGTTACTGCCTGTTGTGCAGTTACTGTTGGGGTGGCTCCAACTTGCCCTACGCCCTCACGCAATACGCCTGAAGCACGTTGTGCATCTGTGGTAAGCTGTGTAGCTTGATCAGGACGGAAGCTTGCAGGGTCATCTATTGCACGTCTCTGTAGCTCTTCTGTCTCGGCTCGCACTTCAGCAGGGCGTGGCGTCTCAATAGCGGAGAGAGCATCTTCAGCAACCTCTGATCTTTGTAAGGATCGCTCTTCTGCTGCTACACGATTTGGTAGTACGAAATCTCTCTGACGCTCTAGCTGCTCCTCAAGCGTCCTCCGCTGATCGCGACTCAGGAATTGTGGGCTGTCTTCATCGCTTGCCGCAGGATTGTTTAGCTGGCTTTCGATTCGAGCTATGTTACCCTCTGCCTCAAGACGCCGCTCTCTGGCCCTTATGTTTCTGTCCTCGCGCCTTTCGAGCACGTTTTGCCGCTGTTGGAGGTTTCCCGTGATAGGAGACGGCGGAGGAGGGGTCTGTGGTTGTGGCTGTCGAGCTGAAACAATTTCAGGGGGTGGCCCTTCTGGCTGTTGATCTGCCACAGGTTTAGGAGGCGGCACATAAGCACCTACCTGCGCAAACATCGCACCATCCAACATAGCTTGCGCTCTCTTTTGG
>Ga0222718_10004509_pt1 | contig 11540 bp, 10 predicted proteins | sample C33_27DmetaG_FD_165045 | JGI IMG/M metagenome (GOLD analysis project Ga0222718, IMG submission 165045) | Estuarine water microbial communities from San Francisco Bay, California, United States - C33_27D | ecosystem: Environmental > Aquatic > Marine > Unclassified | place: USA: California... | reverse complement strand
CAGCTTGACCACAGGTAAAGAAACCTTTGCGTTCGCCAAGAGCGATGAGGCTTTCAAAGCGTTAGCCGATCACGAAGATGACCGAGTGCAAGCCGTAGTTGCGGCGAGGCTTGGAACAAAGAGCACACTGGAAGAGACACGGACTCAGCGGTTCATCGACATAGGTAAACGTGGCACCTTACCTGTGCCTGTCCGCTACTACGCCGCACACACTGGGCGATGGGGTGGTGATGACAAGATCAACATGCAGAACCTGCCAAGCCGTGGGCCAAATGGTAAGAAGTTAAAGCGTAGTATCTTAGCCCCTGCTGGGCACACGTTAATTGATGCCGACAGCGCACAGATCGAAGCACGTGTACTCGCATGGCTTGCGGAACAGGATGATCTTACTGAGGCATTCGCCAACAACGAAGATGTATATAAGAAGATGGCGGCTCGTATCTACAATGTAGACGTCGATGACGTAACTAAAGATCAGCGGTTCGTTGGTAAGACCACGATCCTTGGCGCGGGTTACGGCATGGGAGCAGTGAAGTTTCAAGCACAGCTAAAGACGTTTGGGTTTGATATGGAACTGGACGAGGCCCGTCGGGTCATAAACATCTATCGTGAAGCCAACTGGAAAATCAATCTGTTATGGCGCAACTGCCAGAACATGGTGAGAAGTATGGTCAATGGCGACAGCGTACAGATCGGTAAGTCGGGAGTGCTGAAAGTGTTGGGATCGGAACGGGGGATTCTCCTGCCATCGGGTTTGACACTACGTTATGACGACTTATCAGGTGAACAAGGTGAGAGAGGGGTCGAGTACAGCTACAAGACACGCCGTGGACGCACCAGAATATACGGTGGAAAGGTCACTGAGAACGTGTGTCAGGCGATAGCGCGTTGCATTATTGGTGAGCAAATGTTACAAATTAGCAAGAGATGTCGCGTTGTGCTAACTGTCCACGATTCGATTGTGGTCTGTGCTAAAGACGATGAAGTCGAGGAAACACAGGCGTATGTCGAGCAATGTATGCGTTGGATACCCGACTGGGCAGAAGGTCTGCCGATTGACTGTGAAAGCGGAACTGGAAAATCGTACGGAGATTGTGAATGAGTGTAGCACCGTGGTCGTTTAGTAAGATCAAAGCATTCGAGCAATGCCCTAAACAGTTTTACCATGAGAAAATACTCAAAGAGTATCCCTTCGTTGAGACTGAGGCCATCCGTTACGGTAATGCGTTCCACAAAAGCGCAGAAGATTACGTTAAGGATGGTACTCCACTCCCTGAGAAGTTTTCGTACGCTCAGCCAGTGCTTGATTCCCTGAACGCCAAGCGTGGTGTCAAACTATGCGAACAGAAGATGGGGATCACGGAGAACCTTAAACCATGCGGTTTCTACGACAAGGACGTATGGTTCCGAGGGATTGCAGACTTACTAATCATTGACACGTTGGGTCAGACTGCGTGGGTTATTGACTACAAGACTGGTAAGAACGCACGGTATGCAGACAAAGGTCAGTTGGAACTGATGGCGATGGCTGTGTTCTTGCACTACCCCGATATAAAAAAGGTCAGGGGTGGTCTGGTTTTCGTGGTCAGTAACGATCTCATCAAAGCAAGTTATGACGAGTATGATGAGCAAGAGCTATGGGTTAAGTGGCAGGGTAAGTACAACGCCATGAAGACCGCCGCCGATAAGGATGTCTGGAACCCACGACCGAACGGACTGTGCAAACGGCACTGTCCAGTAACTGTATGTCCTCACAATGGGAGTAACTAATGCCATACAAAAACCCCAAAGACCGCCCCAAACAGAAGAACAAACCTGTTGGGAGTAAAGAATTTAAGGCGCGTATGGAACGTCAGCGTGCCCGTAGGAAGATGGATAAGACAGGTAAAGACGCTAACAAGAATGGGAAAGCCGACAAACGAGAGGGTAAAGACGTGGCACACAAGAAGCCATTGTCTCGTGGTGGTTCCAATAAAGATGGCGTTACTGTACAAAGCCGCCGCCGTAACCGTGCGGCAGGTGGAGCCTTGAGCAAAGGCAAAAAGAAATAAGTTAGTGCGACACTAACACCGCGCCGAAAGGCGTTGCGATGGAGAACGATGTGCAGATATTGAAGAACAAGGCGCTATTGTTGCGCCTAAAAAACCCTAACAAAGTTACGAAAGTTGTCGAGAAGAGCCGAGAACTATCAGATAATCAAGTGGTGGTTAACTGGGGTGTGGACGAAGCGCACACCCTAAAGAAGCTAAACATTAACGTACCCTCACCTATTAAGGGAAAGTACCAGTGGTCTGGTCAGTACAAACCGTACGAACATCAAAAGACTACAGCCGCATTTCTAACGATGAACCGCAGGGCATTTTGCTTTAACGAGCAAGGCACTGGCAAGACTGCATCTGCGATCTGGGCATCTGACTTTCTAATGACGCAGGGTAAAGTAAACCGTGTGTTAGTTATCTGCCCGCTGTCCATCATGGATAGCGCATGGCGTAATGACTTGTTTAGTTTTGCCATGCACCGCACGGTAGACGTGGCCTACGGTAGTAAAGACAAGCGCAAGAAGATCATCAACCAAGGCTCTGATTACGTCATCATCAACTACGATGGTGTCGAGATCGTCGCCGAAGACATTGCGAACGGTGGCTTTGACTGCATCATTGTCGATGAAGCTACACACTATAAGAACGCACAGACCAAACGATGGAAGACACTGAATAAGCTGTTAACCGATCAGACTTGGCTCTGGATGATGACAGGCACACCTGCCGCGCAGTCACCTTTAGATGCGTATGGCTTAGCTAAGTTAGTCAACCCTACTACCGTACCACGGTTCTTTGGTTCGTTCCGCGATATGGTGATGTACAAAGTCACCAACTTCAAATGGAAGCCGAAAGAGACAGCTACCGAGACGGTGTACAACGCACTGCAACCTGCCATCCGCTTCACAAAAGAAGAGTGTCTTGACCTACCCGACATGGTTTACGCCAAACGAGAGGTGGAACTCACGCGCCAGCAGAAGAAGTATTACAAGGAACTCAAAGATAAACTTGTTTTACAGGCCGCAGGTGAAGAGATCACGGCACCTAACGCCGCTATCAACATGAGCAAACTCCTACAAATATCTTCTGGTGCGGTCTACACCGACAACGGAGAAGCATTAGAGTTTGACATCAAGAACCGTTACAAAGTGTTACGCGAGGTTATCGACGAGAGCAGTAAGAAAGTTCTAGTCTTTGTGCCGTTCAAGCACACCATTGACATACTCACAAACAAATTGCTCGACGATGGGATACCCACCGAGATCATACGTGGGGATGTATCCGCACCCAAACGGACAGACATCTTTCACCGTTTCCAAACGACTTCAAACCCGAAAGTGTTGGTGATACAGCCGCAAGCCGCCGCGCATGGGGTCACACTTACCGCCGCTAACACCGTTGTTTGGTGGGGGCCAACAAGCTCGCTGGAAACTTACGCACAAGCTAACGCACGTGTTCACAGGTCAGGACAAGATCACAAGTGTACCGTCGTGCAGCTACAAGGATCAGCCGTAGAGAAACGTGTTTACACACTATTAGATAGCAGAATAGACGTACACACAAAAATGATTGATCTTTACAAAGAATTGCTTGACTAACTCATTATGCGTTAGTAGAGTGAACATCCCGACAGTTATGTCGTGCGAATAGGAGAACTTTATGAGTGAGGACAAAAAGTTAGCCGAGAAGCTAACACGTGTGTACTTAAAAATCCGTGACAAGAAGGCTCAGCTTTCTGCGGAGTTTAAGAAGCAAGAAGACGACTTGAACCAACAACTGGATCAAGTTAAGGCCGCGCTACTCAACTACTGCAAAGAGCAGGGGCTTGAGAGCGTTAAAACTTCTGAGGGTATTTTCTACCGTTCGGTGAAGACGCGCTACTGGACTAGCGACTGGGAAGCTATGCACCAATTTGTAATGGAGCATAACGTACCTGAGTTTCTGGAAAAGCGGCTCAACCAAACCAACGTGCGAACATTCCTCGAAGATAACCCAGAGACCGTGCCTAAAGGACTTAATGTGGACTCTGAATATATCATTTCTGTGAGGAAAAAATCATGACCGGACCTTTTGTTCCAATCGAAGACTTGTCCAAGCACTTCTCTGTATCGGTTTCGACCATACGTGCATGGGTGCGACAAGGGCATATCCCTAAGAACACCTACATAAAAGTGGGTAACACATATCGGTTTTCAATCGACGATGTGTCTGTAGCTTTAACAAAGAAGGATGCAGAGAAGCCTACCGTTACTGTCGGTGGACTAGCCGCTGTATCTAATGTTGAGTTAGTGCAAGGTTATACCGAGCACGATGCTGAGCCGAACTTGGACGAGGACTTGTGAGGAGAGGCAAATGCACAACGTAGGTGAAGTACGCCGCCGTATCAGTATCAACGGAGGTAAGTTCAGCGAGTACATTAACGGTAAACAAGACACGGTGCACGAAGGTGCATTGAATATAGTGATCTTGGATGCCGCTAAAATATCTCGTTCTTACTACGCAGGGGAGTATGATGCTAATAGTCCGACACGTCCTACGTGTTGGTCAGCAGATACTAACGCACCTGCACCAGAGGTGAAGCAAGAAGATCGCCAAGCCCACCGTTGTATGGACTGCCCTCAAAATATAAAGGGGTCAGGATCAGGTACGTCACGAGCGTGTCGTTTTGCACAACGACTAGCCGTGTTACTAGAGAACGACTTTACCAGAGTGTACCAACTGCAACTACCGGCAACATCGTTGTTCGGTAAAGCGAAGGACGGCAAGATGCCTATGCAAGCCTACGCGCAGTATCTAAGTTCTCATAACACACCTGCTATATCTGTGATTACCGAATGCGTGTTTGATCGGAGTAGCGCAGTGCCAAAACTATTCTTCAAGGCGGTACGCCCTCTTGCGGAAGATGAGGTAAGCCTCGCTGTTTCAAAGGCCGAAAGCCAAGAAACGAAAGACGCTATAACAATGGCAATATCAACGCCCTCAACAGGGTCAATCTTTGCGGAAGTGGACGGGTTCGTCTATGACGCAAATGCAAATTAAGGAGACTTCTATGTCTGAGCAATATGTAATTAAAAGAACCACCGCTTTGTATCCTAAATTGGATAAGACCTACCGATACGATAACGAACAACAGCGTTCGGTATCCTGTGGGGCAACCGATGATGGTGCTGAGTATTCAGTAAACTTTGTTATGGACGACCCAACAGCCAAGGCTCTGTGGTCATACATGAAAACAACTTACGCTGAAGAAAAGAAAAAGAACTGGCCTGATATTAAAAACCCATTCAAGAAAACAGATGATGGGATGTGGACACACAAGGCCAATCTGAAAGGCGCGTACAACGGCGACAAGACTAAGAAGCCTTCACAGTTTGATGCAAAGACCAACGAACTGCCCGATGATTTCCAATTAACAAGTGGTAGCATCGTGAACATCGCGGTCAAGGGCATACCCTACAGCGGTTCAATGGGCGCAGGTTGTTCTCTTAGACTGCAAGCAGTGCAGGTATTGAAACTCGCAGAGCGTAAGCAACCGAATCCATTTAGCGCCGAAGATGGGTATAACTCTAAAGAAGATAACCCGTTTGCAGTGGAAATCGAAGACGCAGAGGTCGTAGAAGAAGTTGCAGAAGAAGTTGCAGAAGAGGTTGTTGAAGAGCCTACCAAAGTTGTAAAGAAAACTGCATCCGCGCCACCCAAGGATGACAGTGATTTGAGTTCGATTATTGATGACTGGGATGACGAGGACTAATCGTGTAGTCAAAGTAATTGAACTACGCCACGGTGGGGGCAACAACTTTCACCGTGGCGGTTTATATAACGGGTGGACCAATGGAAACAAAAACATTCTTATCGAAGGCACTGAGTAGTGGGGGCTACTACTGTGTATTTGCGGCACGATCAAGTGACGAACGCAAAGCGCAGAAGTTCTACGACTCAATAGATGCCGTTGTCGATGCCGCCCACAATTATGATAGAGAAGGGTACGATGTTTATTACGGACTGGCTACGTTCAACGAGGCAGGTTCACGTAAAGTAGATAATGTACAGCGGCTTAACGCACTCTTCCTCGATCTGGACTGTGGGCCAAGCAAAGACTTCATGACCCAAGAGCAGGCTATTGTAGCACTGCGGCGTTTCTGTAAACGCAACAAACTGCCGAAACCGACGATGGTAAACTCAGGACGTGGCATACATGTCTACTGGTTTTTGTCGGAATCGGTGTCGTACGAGGATTGGTTCCCTGTCGCGGAACGTCTCAAACGATTGTGTAATCAACAGGACTTTCACGCTGATCCGGCGGTAACGTCAGACGCGGCACGTGTGTTAAGAGTTCCTCACACACATAACTACAAGACGAATCCTCCATCGGACGTGGGCTTTTTTGGCATAACTGAGCGGTTTGAGACTGTCGATTTTGACACATTCTCTGAGTTGCTTGGGTCTGAACCGATACCAGTTCCCGCGAAACATGTGCCACGCGATCTAAGCGCGACCATGCAGAACCTGATGGGCAACCAAGAAAGTGTGTTCAAAGACATACTTATTAAGACACAACGTGGGGAAGGTTGTGAGCAGGTGGCGTCCATAGTTAAGAACCAAGAAACTATGAGTGAGCCACTGTGGAGAGCAGGGTTATCTATTGCGAAGTTTTGTACTGACGGTGCCAAAGCTGTGCACCTGATGTCGAACAATCACCCTGAGTACGATCCCGAGGAAACGCAGAAGAAGGTAGACCAGATCAAAGGCCCTTATACCTGCGCACGGTTTGATGAGTACAATCCTGATGTATGTGTTAACTGCCCTATGTGGGGCAAGATTAAATCCCCGATATTGTTGGGGCGAAGATTACGTGAAGCGGAAGTAGACGATGAAGGTAACTACGTTGCCGAAGAAATCGAACCCGAGCATGTGATTCCTAAGTACCCACCACCCTACGTGCGTGGGTCAAACGGTGGTGTGTATGTACGTACCACCAATGAAGACGGCGATGTGGATGAGAAGCGAATATACCATAACGACTTATACGTTGTTAAACGAATCAAGGACCCCGAGCTGGGTGAGTCGCTAGTCATGCGACTGCACCTGCCGAGGGATGGGGTGCAAGAGTTCACACTGCCGATGAGTTCAGTAACGTCGAGCGAGGAGTTTCGTAAGAAGCTGTCATCGCAAGGCGTAGCAGTTAAGAAGATGGATGATTTGATGTCTTATACACTAAGTTGGGTGGATGAGTTGCAGGCCACCAGTACAGCGGACACTGCCCACGTCCAGTTCGGTTGGGCAAACGACAAGTTTGATACGTTCATACTAGGCAACCAGAAAGTAAAACCTGATTGCGTAGAGTTCAATCCACCTGCCAACCAGACGGTGGGGTTCTTTCCACATTTTGAACCGAAAGGTACATACGAGACGTGGCGTGAGAACCTATCATTGTGGGCTGACGAGAAGTTCGCATTGCAACAATTCGCGTTCGGCATGGGTTTCGGTAGCCCACTAATGGAGTTCTTAAACGAAAACTGTGGGGCGGTAGCGTTCATAAACAACGAATCTGGCACGGGTAAAACCATGATGATGTACGTTGCGGCAGGTATCTGGGGAGACCCAGAGAAACTTGTTTTGGATAAGTCCGACACCGTTGCCTTCAAGATGAACCGTGCCGAGGTGATGCACAGTCTACCCACGGGGATCGACGAGGTGACAAACCTGACCCCACGTCAAATGTCTGATCTGATTTATCAAGGTACTTCGGGCAGACAGCGAGGTCGTATGACTGCGAGTGCAAACGTGGAACGGCACCAAGGCAGGGGGTGGAACCTGTTAATGCAATACACGGCAAACGCTTCAGTTATCGAGACGGTAAGTCGTGGCAAAGCCATGCCGAAAGCGGAAGCGCAACGGATACTTGAGTGTCGCGTTGAGCGTATGTTCGATGAAGTTAAGGATAAAGAACTACAAGATACGTTTAAGGCTAATGTATTCGGCAACTACGGTCATGTAGGGGTGATGTTCATACAGTGGGTGATGAACAATGTGGAAGAGACCCGTGCCATTATCAAGAAGGTACAACGTGCTGTTGACGACAAGGCTCAGCTAACGTCTGAAAACAGGTTTTGGTCTGACACAATCACTGCCACGATAGCAGGGTTGCTGATCGCAAAAAAGGTTGGGTTGCATGACTTCGATGTGCAGAGGGTATTTAAGTGGGCGACTACTGACTTGATAGCGCAGAACAAGCGTGGCCTGAGTGAGATGGCAGGGTCAGTAACTGACGTGCTTGGTGACTTCTTTGCCGAGAACATTAGCTATATCTTGCAGATCAAGAGCACTGTGGATAACCGAGGCTCACATGGTAACGGTCTTGATGACCATGTGATACCCGAGCAGATTGCACGGGGTCGATTGGTCGCACGGTATGAAACTGACACAAAGCTATTCTATGTCAAACCAAAACCTCTCAAGGAATGGTGTGGTGAGTTGCAGATTAACTACGCACATTTGGTTAGCGAGATAATGAGTAAGTGCGATGGCAAGCGTCTAAAGAAACAGCTAACTAAAGGCACGAACTTACAGCTACCCCCTGCTGACACGATTGTTATGAAATTCGATGCGGACCCAGAGAATGAAGGTATTGAGAACTTATGATTTATCCCCTGATGGCGTGGCTATAGAAGTCAACTGGGAACGCATGGCTGTAGGCACGTCCATCTTTGTACCCTGCATAAACACTGACAGTGCAATAAAGCAGGTAAACAAGATAATGTCCGATAAGCAGTGGTCGGCGGAGCACCGATTACGTATTGAGGATGGCAATTTAGGGGTACGATTTTGGAGAACGCTGTGATACAGTTGTACAGACAGATGTGGTCCACCCTCACTGACAGTCTGTCGTTCTCCCTGACCCCCTCTTCGGAGGGGGTTACTTTTTACTCTCTTCTTTTCCCTGCGCGTAAAGAGCTTCTATTGTACCAATCCTGATAGTTAGCTCATGCACCCTGTCTTGAATTTCACGTAACTCAGTAACGTCACGCTCTAACCCTTCGAGTAACATGTCCTGTCGAGCATCGGCAGGTAGAGCGCCAAGCTGTCCACGAGGCCAGAGAATACGGAACTCTGAGTTGGCGTTGATTTCCACGTTAGTCATTTCAAAATTGTGCTCTAAAGCTGTAAGCCGAGACTCCATTGTGAAATACGCCATTGTTGCAATCGACGTGGCGACAATCATCCCTATTATGTTCTTTAGGGGAATAGTTAGATTAGTGTCTTCCGAAACGCTCGCCATATCATTTCACGGGTGGCATAAACCCGTTCCTCACTCCATAAAGATGTTCCTCTGCGACTTTACGCATTGCCGGGGACAAGGTGACACCATTGTACATATTCTCACTTGTTTTGATGTGTTGTTTTATTGACTTGTTCAGGCTGTCGCCTGTGATCTTGAAGGTCGGATGCGCCTTGTTGAACTTAGCCATGTCACGTTTGACATCTGCCAGTGCATCCCAATCACCCATCCGTGCGGCAACGTAATACTTCTTGGTCAGGTCAGATCGTTGCTTACTGATCGAACGGTCTATACGCTTAACGCGTTGGTTCTCTTCTTGAATACGAATGTACTCTGCTGGAGCGAACCCGATAAACTGTGTAAACAACTCACCACCAGTCATATCGTCATAGATCGGATCGTTACGGCGTGTGTATATACCACCGTCCTGTTGGTACCGACCCACTGACTTATACATGTTAGAGAAGCCCACGGGCATGATGCTTTCGATGCCGCGCTGTGTTTCGCCGTTATATAAATCTATGATGCCGCGACCCGTCCGCTTCGCCACACTAAGTGCAGGGCCACCGATGTAGTATCCGATAGCCTCTTCCGCTGATGGGTTGGGGTTGTATCTATTCTCTTGCAGCAGCAAACCAGTTAGGCGTACACGTGATGCCACGTCAGCACCTATTCCTACGGTGTCGAGAACTTGGTTAAACGCACCTTTGTACCAACCTTCGCCCATAAAGGCACGTACGCGCTCGTTTGTATCGTCCTCGTCATCATCAAACAGAAGCAGGTCCGCCATCAACTGGAACGCACCGTATAACGGAATACCGTGTACCCCTGCAAAGAACAGGGCCGAGCCGTGTATACCGATTAGTTGGTTCCGAGCGATCTTACGCATGGCGGGATCGGATTCTCTGGACAACGCCGCTTTAGCAGTTTTGAGCATTGTGTAGTACATTCGCAGACCGTAGGTCTTATACATCATCGCTACACGCCCGATGTTTTCTTGTGCGACACGCGGTGCAGTCTCTAGGGTAGAACCACCGTTGTATTCTTGTGTGTCGTAGAGAGCTTCTTCTGCCGCCATCTGCTGTCGCTGTGCTTCGGGCATCTTAGGATTTTCGGCAGTGATACGATCTAGCGCAAGGTTGTACGATGCAACCATTGTCACCTGTCGGTTAAACCGCTCCGACTGGTTAAACATCATCGCCGATAGCCCCGTGCCCCAGTCGATAAACGCTGAGACTTTGCGTCCTAACGTGTCAGTTCTACGTGCCTTACCACCTTCTTGTAGGCCCAAGGCATCAAAGATAAACGAGCGGTTGAGGTGCCCACGTTCCGACGCCAGCCGTACAACTGGGGCAATACGCTCTAACTCCTTTAGACGTTCTTCTGGTATGTCTTCGTCCTTCTTAACTACAAAGTCACCGTTGTCGGTGATGTCGTAGTAGGCATCCAAGCCATGAGCCAGCGCGATCTTGTCGAGCTTGGTCTCCCCCTTACCACGTGCACCCATAACAAATGATGATGCGTTCATCAGTTCGTCATAGGATTTTTGGTATCCATATCGTGCGCCAAGCATAGGCATGACGAACATCGGTATTTGTGCGGTCTGTACCATAGCCGAGGCTACGTTGAAACCGATTGTGCCAACAAACGCGAGTTGGTTGAACATACGTACGTATCGCTCAACCCCCTTCTGATCTGCGCCGTACTTGGCGAACTTCATTCGTACCTTAATCTCGTCACGTAAGGTATCGAACTCAAACTGCTTATCTTTTGGTTGTTCTAATTCGTTGAGTTGCACTTCCATATTTTGAATAAGCGCGTTGTACTTTAACTTCTCTACCTGCCGAGCGAGGTCAAAGCCTTTACTCTTCATGGCGTACACCGAATCCTGCATATATCCGGGCGTACCCTTACGTCTTTGCAGGGACTTAGCGAATGATGACTCCGGGAGCGCATCAATGAATAGACGCATGATTTCAGCTTGTACTGTGTTATCAATTTTGTTTGCGCTCAACGAATCAAGCACCTGCTTCACAAACGAGGAAGACGGTGCGTTGTTGAAGTCAGACGTTTTGAAGTCACCATCTATACGATTGACAGTATTCGTAATGACATCGGGGTCTTTTAGGAGCGCGTCATAAACTCGGTCGCGTTGCCTCTTACTGTCAAACATCTGGAACACGTACTTATCGCGCTCTGATTTGACGGCACTGTCCTTGTAT
>Ga0222718_10004508_pt1 | contig 11545 bp, 21 predicted proteins | sample C33_27DmetaG_FD_165045 | JGI IMG/M metagenome (GOLD analysis project Ga0222718, IMG submission 165045) | Estuarine water microbial communities from San Francisco Bay, California, United States - C33_27D | ecosystem: Environmental > Aquatic > Marine > Unclassified | place: USA: California... | reverse complement strand
ATAGTCCTGCAAGAAACTTTGCAAGAGGAAACATCTTTGATGATGATTTAAAAGTAAGTTGGTATGGAATTTAATAAGAAAGGATTTGATATGAGAACATTTAAAATAGAAGATAACTCAGTTTTTGAGGGTTTAACTGCAACAGTTAAGGTGCCTGATATAGTAACAGAAACACAACATAAATTACAGTTTTATACTGATATGTTAAAAAAACTAGAAAAAATTAAAAAGAAAACGCCTGGAACTGGCTTTGCAAAAATAAAGTGCAAAGAAAAAATTGAAGAATGTGAAAAGTTTCTCGATAGAGTAGACTATATGGTTCAATTCGTTTATGATTAAAAAAAGACTTGACATACTATATGAAAAATGTTAAGGTAAAGTATAATTAAGAGGAGATATATTATGAGTAAAATGAAAAATTACATGATGACTATTGAAGACAAAGTTGATAACGTTTCTGGCATTATGGAAAAAATGCAAGAGTCAGAATCTCTAGTAGAACTTATTAATTTTGTAATGTCTGAAATTAAACTAGAAAGTGCTTATGCTCAATCTATTGCAAAAGATTATATCACTCAAACTTGGAATGAGTATTGGAGTGTTGTTTGATGGTTGAAACAAGATATCTCTGGGAAAAACACAGAGATGAATTTATAGAAAAAGATACAGAGTTGCCTAGAAAAAAACCTCAATATCAATATAGAGTTGGTATGACACAATCAACTGAATCTGAAAATGGTGTGATTTGGGTCAAGGTAGAAACTGCAGAAGAGCCTAAACAATTTTGTGAGTGGTTACAAAAGACGTATCCAAAATGGAATGATATCAATCATCACATGGTTGCATACAAAAAGAATTTTCCAGAGGAAACTTCATATCAAATATGGCTTAAAGAACTAAACAAATATGTTGGTATACCATTTGACGGTTGTTGTGATGATTTATTTGATTGGGAAAGAAACAAAGATGTTGGAGTAGATGAGAAAGTATTTGCACTAGAAAATGGTCATAAGTTTGTACCAATACCTGGCGATGATATTATACCAGATTATCAAGCAACATTTATGTTTATGAGAGAACCTAAATGGCACTATACAGTTGATGGAGTAGATTGGGAATGATTATATTAGATTTTAATGCACTAGCAATTAGTCATATTATTACACAACAAGTTGAGATGAATGAGGATTTAATTCGCCATCAGATTCTCAACAATATTCGTGTATATAGAAACAAGTTTAAAGATGAGTATGGTGAGATAGTAGTTGCCTGCGACTCAAGAAGTTGGCGTAAAGAATATTATCCTCAATACAAGGCGAATAGAAAAACAAGTAGAGATAAAAGTCCTATGGATTGGGACGAGGCGTTTCGTATAATCACAATGATTAAAGACGAAATTAAAGAAAACTTTCCTTACAAAGTTATACACATAGAACGGTGTGAGGCTGATGATATTATTGGTACTCTGGTAGAAAATACACATGAATTTGGAAACTATGAAAATGTAATGATTGTATCGTCAGATAAAGACTTCGTACAATTACAAAAGTATGACAATGTAAAACAATGGTCGTCAGTTCGTCAACAGTTACTAGAAGAACCTAATCCAAAGTTGTTTCTTATGGAACACATATTGAGAGGTGATACGAGTGATGGTGTACCAAATGTTTTATCAGATGATGATGTATTTGTAATGGAAGAAAAACGACAAACACCACTATCAAAGAAAAAGATGAGTGAGATTATACAGGAAGTCACACATCAACAAGAAATGCCTACACATGCATGGTGGTATAGAAATTATTGTAGAAATAAAAAGTTAATTGACCTCGCAGAAACACCTGATGACCTCAAGAAAGATATTATTCAAGAGTTTGAGAGTCAAGACCAATATTCAAACAAAGGTAAAGTGTTTCCATTTCTTGTCGCCAAGAGATGTAAGGTGTTACTTGAAACAGTCGAAGAATTTATTTGAATAAATAACTCTACGGCAAAAGGAGTATATAATGGCGAAATACGTTTATGAAGTTTTAGAAGAGGCCAGAAAGGCAAAAACTAAACAACAAAAGGTTAAGATATTGCAGGACAATGAAACGTTCGCATTAAAAGATATCTTAAGAGGTTCTATTGATGAGAAAATTGTATGGAATTTACCAGAGGGTGAACCACCATATAATGCATCTGACCCTCATAATCACCCATCAAATTGGTTGAAACAAAATATGCAATTGAAATACTTTGTTAAAGGCGGTGTTGGTGATAATATGCCTGCATTTAAAAGAGAGGCAATCTTTATAGGTTTATTAGAATCTATACACCCACAAGATGCAAAACATGTGGTAAATATGATTAATAAAACACCACCAAAAGGAGTTACGAAAGCAGTCGTAAAAGATGCCTTTCCTAACCTGTTACCATAATGCCTGTTTATACATTAAGAAATTCAAAAACTGGTAAGGAATGGGATGTCACCTGTTCGTATAAAGACTTGCAGTTTGAACTTAAGAAAAAGAATATCGAACAGGTATTGAAATTTCCAGGCATGGTTGGTACCACTAAAAGTAATCTGACACGAGCAGGTGGTGATTGGCAGGACTTTCTTAAAAATATGAAAAAGAAATCTGGTAGGGGTAATACAATTAATGTCTGATTTTATTCGTTATTATGATGATATGTTGACTAAAGAACAATGCGATAGTCTAATAGATTATAGTAATATACTTTATGATGAAAAAAATTCTTCAGTAAAATGGCAACATGGTGATAGAGATTATTACAGAATAAAAAAAGAAGCATATACAAAAGAACTGACTTATCTTGTAGAAGACACACTAGAAAAGTTATATAATAATTATAAAAATGACTTTACATTAGGTGAAGATTATAGTAAAATAACAAACAATTGGAAAATACATTACACTAAAGTTGGTGGTTATATTGATTGGCACAATGACTTAGGTGGAAAGAATGAAGAAGCATGGCGAAGAAAAATAGTTTTTATAATATATTTAAACGATTTGGACGAGGGTCAACTTCATTTTAAATATTTTCCAGAGATTGAAATTATGCCAAAAGTAGGAAGAGCCCTAATAATGCCAACAGGTTGGGTTTGGACACATAAGGCTGATAAATTATTTGAAGAAAAATATATACTAACAGGATTTTATTACGATAAGGAGGATAAATGCTAATAATGGATAATTTTAAAAGGTTGATATATAAACTTTTGGTTTTTTATCTAATAGGAGTTATATTTTGGTTGCTACTTACAGTACCAGCAGATGCAAAACATTGGAATACACCACAACCATATAATGTACAAGTTGAAGATATATACGAATGGCGATATATACCAGACAGACATTCAGTAGAAAAATGTAAAATAATCTATGAAGAAAATCAATCAAATGCTGAGAATGCTCTTAAAGGTGCTATTCTTGGTGCCATTATTGGTAATATTATTTCTGATGGTGACAATACTGCAACTACAGGTGGTGCTGTGGTGGGTGCAATAGCAGGAGCAGGTGTTGACCCTATTGATGGTGTAAAGAAAAAAGTATGTAACATTGAAAAGAAAAGAATTCAAGTGTACAGTCATAGTATGATGACATTTTGGTTATCAGATGAAAAATATCAATTGAGGTTTTATAAATGAGATATAGAGATTGGAACATAGGCGGTGGTATAGTAAAACAAGACGACAGGTATATTGTTTCTGATAATGTATTATTGAATCACATGGTCGTCAGTTCTACTCTATTACATCCTAATAAAAGCACAACTGGCCACAGACATAAAGGACAAGAAGAAGTCTATATTTTTATACAAGGAAGTGGTGAAATGGAAGTTGGTCTTGATAAATATGAAGTGAGAGCTGGTGATACAGTTCTAATACAAGATGGAAAGTTTCATAGAGTACATGCAGGAGATAACGGATGTTATTTTATATGTGTATTTGATGGAAACAGAATTACAAAAAAATAATGTTTGAACATGAAAAAATTGATATTGGATATGACGACTTGGTTGCAGAGACGAGTAATACTGGCAGACTATATATTACTCCTGATGGTAATTATCCTTCTGTTACTACAGTTCTAAGTATCATAAAAGAAGAAGTTATACAGGCCTGGAGAGCGAGAGTTGGTGCAGAAGAGGCCAACAGAGTTAGTACCTTTGCTTCTAATAGAGGAACTCTTGTTCACGAAATTATAGAAGATTATCTTAATAACAAAGATACATCTTCTTACCTACCTCACATACAACAATCATTTATCAACATAAAACCAATACTAGACGAACATATAACAAAGATATATGGTCTAGAAGTGCCACTATACTCCAAGTATCTTGGACTCGCAGGAAGATGTGATTGTATTGGTGTTTATGATGGTGTACCTAGTATCATAGATTTTAAAACATCTAGAAGACCCAAGAAGGCGGAAGATATATCTAACTACTTCGCACAAATGTCTGCATATGCAATCATGTGGGAAGAACGAACAGGTATGCCTATAGTCAATACAGTTATAATCATGGACGTTGATAATGACCTACCGATTGTATTTAAAAATCACAGAGATAACTATACAAAGTTATTAACAGACACAATAAAAGAATATAAAAGAAGAAAATTATTTCGATAAAACGCTTGACATACATCATAAAATCTGATACTTTATTAGTATATGATAAAGAAAGGAAAAGAAAACATGATGATATATGGTAAAACTATTCTCACAGACGCCGACGGTGTTCTTCTAAATTGGAGAGATGCCTTTGATGCTCATATGATGAGGCAACATGGATTGTTTGCTAAAGGTGATGTTAGAGAATATGACCAATCAAAAAGATTCGGTATCGATAAAGATAAAATGAAAGAATATATTAGAGAGTTCAATGCGAGTGCGAATATTGGTTTTCTTGCACCGTTATATGACTCTGTAAAGTATGTCGAAAAGTTCTACAAAGAACACGGTTATACTTTTGTAGTGATTACAAGTTTGAGTCTAAATACTTATGCTCAAAGACTGAGGACACAAAACTTGAAAAACATATTTGGTAATGCAATTGATGAAGTTGTTTATTTAGATACTGGTGCTGACAAAGATGAGATACTTGAGAAGTACTCAAAGATTTTCCCAGAGGCATATTGGATTGAAGATAAGATTCAAAATGCAATCGCTGGTCAAAAAGTCGGATTAGAACCTTTACTAGTTAAACACCCTCACACTAAATTGGAAGATACTTTTAATGTTCCAGTAATGCCAAATTGGAAATCAATCTACGAAAGGATAATAGGTGATTAATTATTTATTTTTTGAAACTTTAGAATTAAGATTTAAGTTCGAAGAAATGACTTCGGACTTTAAATTTATTGATGACAAAAATCGTTCAGACATAAATACTCTCAAATGGTTTGTAAAAGAAGGTTACAAATCCAATTCTTTAAGAGATAACTTTGAAGATGCAGAAGAGATTGCATTACAAATTATCGACAACTATAAGAGGGTATCCAATGTCAAAGAGTCTACAGAATAATTCTGCTTATGAGATTCTTGATGCAGACGGTGATGGTATAGTTAGTGATGAAGAAATGCAAAGAGCAAGAGAAATAGAAGAATTAGAATATCAAAAAATCCGACACGAAAACGAAGATAAAAAAGAAGACCAAATCAGAAAGATGGCTTGGTTTGCACTATGGGGTATCTTATTATATCCTATTGCAATTATTCTTTGTGCCTTAACAGGACAAGAACAAGGTGGTCAATTACTGGCCGATATCGCACCAACATACTTTGTTGCTGCCGCTGGTTTAGTTGCGGCCTTTTTTGGTGCAAATGCTTATGCGAAAAAGAATGGAGATACAACTAAAAAATAATGAAAGTATTTGAATATAAAAATTATAATGAATATGTGGAATCACAGAAGGAAGCAAATGAACATAAACAACATATGTCATTTGTAGAAAAGAAAACAATTAAAAAAATATTTGATACTTGTGGACCTAAAATCCAAAACATTTTGTGTCATGGTACTCGTAGAGGTCAAGAACAAGAATATTTTAAATATTATTATCCTAAAGCAGAAGTCATAGGTTCAGAGATAGGAATATCATCTTGGCCTATGACTGTTCAACACGACTTCAATGAAATAAGAGAAGAATGGATTGATAAATTTGATGTTATATACTCAAATAGTATTGACCATGCCTACGATATAGAAAATACAATTACGGTTTGGTCAAATCAACTTAATAAAAATGGTAAATTATTCATAGAGAAAAGTGTTAAATTAAATTCTCGAGCATGGGACCCTGTAGAAATTTCTGATTCAGAGATGATAGAACTCATTAAAAAATTAGGGTTAAAAATGTTTGATAGATTCGGTTCATCTGGATTAGGTGGAAGAGAAAAAACAATAGTATACGGTGTAACAAAATAATGAAACAATTGATATATCAGGTCTATGTACACAATAGGTCTAATCTTTATGATTGGTGTACAGAGTCCGTTGCAAATTACTGCAAGAAATATAATATAGACCATATCATACAAACGGAACCTATTCTACGAATCAAACCAGATGTTTTTCGTACGAATAGGTCTCAAGAGTCTTACGGTAAATATGGTGGGTATCTTCCGATATATGAGAAAGAAAATGCTTTTGATTACTTCGATAGATACGACCAAATCGCTATCATAGATGCAGATATCTACATCAGAGATACTGCACCAAATATATTCAATGAACTATCTACTGCATACTGTTTTGGTGCAGTTGCAGAAAGAGATATGCCACTCACACCAGACTATATCAGAAAGATACAAAACTATTCTCGTATGCAGTATGGTAATATGAAGAACATAGAATTCTTCTGGAATGATAAGGGTGCAGAGTTCTTTAATATGGGTATGATGGTAATGAACAAATCAATTACAAAGTACATCAAAGGAAATGCAAGAGAGTTTTTAGAACGTGCAGAGTTTCAAGACTTTATAGATGGTATGGGTGCGTGGAAATGGTCTACTGACCAGACACTATTGAATACTTGGGTAAAGAAGTATAAAATACCAACAAAGAATCTAAGTTGGAAATGGAATGGACTATACAAAGGTATAGATGACAATGCGATAGAGGGTTGTCATTTTGTTCATTTCTTTCTACGAGATAAACTACCAAACAAAGGCGAAGATATAGAGAGGTTATCAAATGAAATTTATCGCACATAGAGGAAACATCAACGGTAAAAATCCTAACAGAGAAAACAAACCAGAGTATATTGAAAAAGCATTAAAACTTGGTTATGATGTAGAAATTGATGTGTGGTATATTAATGGTGAATGGATATTAAGTCATGATAATCCTTTTGAACCTGCTTCTAAATCATTCTCTCATAAAATAAACTTTGAGTTTCTTGGTAAAAGAAATCTATGGTTACATTGTAAAAACATAGAGGCCATGATAAATCTATATGCGACTGACTATAATTATTTTTGGCATGAGAACGACAAATATACAATAACAAGTAAAGGTCATATCTGGTGTTTTCCAGACCAACCTGCACCACCAATGACTATTGCAAAAACTGTTGACGATTTATATGAAAACGGTATAGCGTTTTTGCATAATATGAAGAATAGACAAACAATTGGTGTATTACCAGAACTTAACGGAACAGATATATATCAGTATGATGCAATATGTACTGATGTGATTAAAAAATATGAACCTGAAGTACAAGATGAACAACTTGAGTTAAAGATACATGAATATAAAACTGGTACTGTTTGACCTAGACGGTGTACTAATAGATGCAAAGAAGATTCACTATGACGCCTTGAACGAGGCACTTGGTGATGAATATGCGATATCTGAAAAAGAACATACAAGTCTGTATGACGGAAGAAAGACCTTTGAAAAGTTAAATCTATTAACTGAACGAAAAGGTTTACCTTCATCACTTCACAAAGAGATATACGATAAGAAACAAGCAATCACAATGACAAAGATATCGGAGTTAAAACCGATAGATGAGATTGTAAAACTGTTTCAAGAGTTAGAACAACAGAACTATCTAATAGGTGTCTGTTCTAATTCTATTCGTAGAACAGTATTGACTGCACTTGCAAAGACTCAACTGATGGAATACTGTTCAGTAATCATATCAAACGAAGATGTAAAGAATTCAAAACCTCATCCAGAGATGTATTGGAAGGCTATGTCAATGATGACGGTGTTACCAGAAGAAACACTTATCGTTGAAGATAGTCCGCCTGGACTTCTAGCGGCAGAGAGGTCAAGAGCAAACTATATAAGAGTAGATAATCCATATGATGTAACACGAGAGAAAGTATTCTCAAATCTAAAAGGAAGTAAAATGGCGAATATTTGGAAAGATGAAAAACTAAATGTCTTGATACCGATGGCAGGTGCAGGGTCAAGATTTCAACAGGCAGGATATACATTTCCTAAACCTATGATACAAGTGCATGATAAACCTATGATACAAGTTGTTGTAGATAATCTAGGTCTAGAAGCAAACTATCATTTTGTTGTACAAAAAGAACATAGAGAAAAATATAATTTAGATACTTTCCTTAATCTTATATCGCCAGGTAATTGTGAAGTTATTGAAGTTGATGGTATTACAGAAGGTGCAGCCTGTACAGCATTACTTGCAAAGGATTTTATTAATAATGATAACCCATTGTTCTTCGCAAACTCTGACCAATTTGTTGAGTGGAATCCAGTTGAGTTTATGTATAATATGCAAGAAACAAATGCAGATGGTGGTATCGTAACATTCAAAGCAACACATCCTAAATGGTCATTTGCAAAAGTTGATGATGATGGATTGGTTACAGAAGTGGCAGAAAAGAATCCAATTAGTGATAATGCAACTGTAGGTTACTATTATTGGAAACACGGCTCAGACTTTGTCAAATATGCAGAAGATATGATTGAGAAAGACATAAGAGTGAATAATGAATTTTATGTTTGTCCTGTATTTAATCAGGCAATTGAAGATAACAAACAAGTCCGAGTATATGATGTTAAAGGTATGTGGGGACTCGGCACACCAGAGGATTTAGAGTACTACATAAATAACTACAAAGGTTAGATATGTATAGAAAAGACAATCCTATTGGAATACCCAATATAAGAAACTTCAAGATATCAGAAGCATCTGAGATATTCAATAAAATCTATAATGAAAGTTATTGGACACACGGTGATGGTTCTGGTAGTGATTCTAGACCTGAGATTGTCGCAGATTTATTTCCTATACTAGATGAGATATTTTTTAGATATAATATCACAACAGTTGCTGATTTAGGTTGTGGTTCTCATTTTGTATTCAAAGATTATAAATGGCCAAAATATATTAAATACACAGGATATGAAGCATCTACACTTGCTATTGAAAGAGCAAACAAGAATTGTAATAGAGATGACTTTACATTTGTAGAGTGTTCAGACTTCAATGAAATACCACCATGTGATTTTATATTTGCTAAAGATGTAACTTGTCATTGGCATGTAGATTTAGTACATGAGTTCGTTGATAACATCATTCCTAAATTTAAATATGGTGCAATCATAGGTGTAAGAAGGATTAACCTTACAGAGAAAATCAAAAAAGAGTGTACTCGCAGTTGGGAAATGAAAACAGCAAAAGGTAAAGATTATGGCGTATGGTTATTTTCAAAACTGTAATTGTGCATACTGTAAAAGAAATGGTGGATTCCCTCGTCATGTTTTTGTTAGAACGATAAACAGAAATTGGTTTGAAACACCAAAGAATGGTACAGTCAGTATTAAGTGGGGTTGTAAATTAAATCGTGTTGGTATACACGCCAAAAACAATACAGAGAAACCATCAATTGTGGTATATCGAGACCCTGTTGATAGATTTAGAAGTACATTTCTACATTACTTTCAAGAAGATGGTGAAAGATTTAAACCTTTACCTCATAAAAACTTTGGTAATGGTACAGAGTTCTTTAGTAATTTAGATTACAAAATTGAAGAATTATCATTACACGAACGTGCAGAAATCTTATTAGAAAATTTAAAAAAACTTGATACTCGATTTGAAGTTCATCACTGGTGGCCTCAAGTAGATTTCTTTAATACAGATGATATAGAAATTATACCTATGAGTAAAATCAATCAAACATTTAAAATAAAGTCAATACTGAATCAACAAAAAAAAGTGGATTTTGAGTTTACAAATGAACAAAAGAATGTTATAATGGACGTATATACAATAGATTATGATTGGTTTGAAGGTAAAATATAATGCAAGAAGAACAACGTTTAGTTAAATTATTGACAGGTGAATTGGTGTATGGTAATACAGGTGAGATAATAGATTACTGTAAAAAACACGAAACAAATGTTCAAGAAGAATATACTCACATCACACCATCAATTGTATCTAAACAATTTAAATATATAGGTGATAAGATACATCAACCGTATGCGATATCAAGGAGCATAAATTATTAATGAAAGTGGCCGCTTTATATTCTGGATTAGTTCGTGAGTTTAAAGATTGGGAAGAAAACCATAAACGAATAACCGAACATTGTGATGAGATACATTACACAACTTGGGAAGGTAGACCTACACCTGAAGATAAAGTTTGTGTTACATTTCCAGAACCAGAAATAAAATATAGACCTATGCAAGTTCCAGAGGCAGTTGAAAGATGGCCTCGTATGAAAAAACACATCAATAACGAATCACAAATGTGGTTGACTAAACAGATTGTCGCTCATCAGTATGCCTGCGACCATATTATTGCAGATAACTATGATGTAATTATTCGTATGCGATATGATATATATGTAGGTGACCACGATTGGAAAAAGTTTATTGACCAAGTTGCAAATGAAAAGGTTGTTATATCATTTGGTGGTTGGAACGGTGAGATGGATAGAAACAAAAAAATATGTGATGAGATTATTATACCAAGTGATGAGAATGGTGGGTCAAAGATGGACGGACAAATTCTTGACTTTATGAACATACACCCAGGCTACAAAATGAAAGATGGTATAAGACTTCATAAAGAAAGGAAACTTATGCCAGCAAATCTTGGTTGGCAACAAGTATTAGGTGACCCATACGAAGAAACGCCAATCAACTATGGTGGTGGGGTTATGTTACAAAGATATAGAGAAAAAAATTTACATCATGTGCCAGGAGGATTTTAATGAAAGTCGCAGTATGTTTATCAGGTATTGTTAGAGGTCAGATTGCATTTAATATTCAGAGATTGAAACAGGCATTTCCTAATGCAGATTTCTTCTATGGAACTTATACTGCAAGAGAAGAAGATTTACACTGGTTTCTCGGTATGGGTAACAATGATTATTATCTGTTTGATGAACCAAAGATGCACTATCACCCAATACTTGATGTAGAAGAAGTGTATACTCACAAACTCAAAACAATCAAAGAGAAAATGATAAAAGGTGAGATGGAAAAAGAGAAACAAAAAGTTGCACATCACACCAAACAAATATTAAGTCAT
>Ga0222718_10004507_pt1 | contig 11545 bp, 16 predicted proteins | sample C33_27DmetaG_FD_165045 | JGI IMG/M metagenome (GOLD analysis project Ga0222718, IMG submission 165045) | Estuarine water microbial communities from San Francisco Bay, California, United States - C33_27D | ecosystem: Environmental > Aquatic > Marine > Unclassified | place: USA: California... | reverse complement strand
TGTATGCCATACACTAATATTTATTCAGTATTTTTCCTTTTGAATCTAGCGGTCTTTGGTCCCAGACCGTACACGGCGGCCAACTCGTTGGGCTCCTGTCCGTCCACTGTCAGCACGTTGATGTACTTGATCTTGTAGGCCTTGCCGTCCGCTGAACCCAGTTCCTCGCACACGCAGTCATCCTCTCCGACTTTCCTGACCCTCAACAGGCTCCTCTTGATCACCGGACTTCCCATCCAGTTCTTCTGGATCATGCTCTCCACTATGCTCTGGTCATTGAATATGTTCTTATCTCTCAGTTTTTTTATTGCTTCCATTTTTTACCTTTCTAAATTTGATTACTTTGTATATGGCCTGCTGTGCCAACATGTATATTGGTGTCAGGTATTTCTCTTCACTTACATAGAAGTATCCGCCGAAACAGTACGGAGACTTGTCCTCCAGGAAGTCTATTATGTTGTAGTTGGTCACTAAACAGTTGTCCACGTTCCTCTCCAGGAACTGTTGCAGGCTTGACTTCTGTGCCAAGGACAATATGTTCTGTGCGTCTTTCTTGAGGTACACTTGGTACTGGTACTTGCCGTGTGGCAGTCTCGTACAGCCCACGGTGTCCTTGCCCAGGTCCTTGAACTTGGGATCAACGGTCTCTGATCCTACCCAGAAATCCCAGAAACGTTCTATGAGTTCCTGTGACTTGTCCATGTCAGAATAGAATATGGTCGTCCTGTCCTGCATACGGAACTTGACCTTGCTCCTGTTGGCCATTATGAAACTGGCCAGGTGGCATATGTCAGGTGCGTCCTTGTATTCCTTCTGCAGGTGTGCTAGGTGTTCATCCGTTGTGGGATAGAACATCAGGCTACCGGGCAGTTGGAACACAGTCTTGTGCCTGTACTTGCCGTAGTACAATTTGTTATGATTTTTTCTCATCAGACACTGTGGGCTTGAATTGATCTAGTGTTTGTGGTTCCTTCTTTGCTTTGAAGTTCACTGTCAGTTTGCCATCCACCAGTCCAACCTCAACCATTCCGCCTGCGGTCAGTTCACCGAACAGCATCATCTTACTCAACGGTTTCTTGATCTCGTCATCGATCACACGTTGCAGTGGTCTCGCACCCAGTTTGGCATCAAAGCCTTTTGTCATTAGGAACTCAATCGCCTCGTCTGTGGCGTTGACTTCTACATCCTTCTCCATGGTCATCGTGTTGAGCTCTTGCAAGAACTTCTTGACCACACTTTTCATCGTGTCTTTGCCCAGTTTGTCGAACTTGATCACCGCGTCTAGTCTGTTCCTGAACTCCGGTGGGAAGAACTTCTTGAGTGCCTTGTCATCCTCGCCAGTCCTCTCACTCTTGCCGAATCCTATGTTGCTTCTCTCATTCTCCTCAGCACCCAGGTTTGATGTCATGATCAGTGTTATGTTCCTGCAGTCTGCTTTCTTGCCATTCGAACCTGTGACTGTCCCGTAGTCCATGACCTGTAACAGCATGTTGGACACGTCTCTGTGTGCTTTCTCAATCTCATCGAACAACACCACTGCGTGTGGGTTCTTCTCAACCTCATTGATGAACATACCACCACCCATGTTGCTATCCTCATAGCCCACATATCCCGGAGGTGATCCTATCAGTTTCGCGATTGAATGTTTCTCTTGGTATTCACTCATGTCAAACCTGATCAGTTCAACACCCAGTGTCTTGGCCAGTTGTTTCGCAGTCTCTGTCTTACCGCACCCTGTTGGTCCTAGGAATAGGAATGATCCGACCGGTTTGGTTAGACTTTTCAAACCTGCTCTGGCAACAAGTATCTTGTCTGTGATCGTGTTGATCGCTTTGTCTTGTCCATAGACTTGTAATTTCATCTTCTCTTCTAGTGTTTTCAGGTTACTTGCTTGTTTCTGACTCAACTGCTCTATGCTTATGCCTGTCATCACACTTATCTCATGTATGATTTCCTCGTGATCTATCTTGCCGTCTTTTACACCATTCAATCTCAATCTTGCACATGCAACATCGATCACATCGATCGCCTTGTCTGGCAGTTTCTTGTCTGCGATGAATTTGGTAGAGTAGTCTACAGCGTCCTCACAGGCCTCGTCTGTGATCGTGCATCCGTGGAACTTCTCATAATATTGTTTCACACCTTTCAGTATCTTGACCGCTGTCTCCTTGCTAGGCTCTCCTACTTGCAGTCTCTGGAATCTCCTCATCAGTGCCCTGTCCTTCTCGAAATACTTCCTGTACTCTTCCCAGGTTGTGGAAGCAAGAACCTTGATTGATCCTTTAAGTAGTGCAGGTTTAAGCATGTTGGCCATGTCCATGTTGTTGCCCTGTCCTGTGGCACCGGCACCCACTATCATGTGTGCCTCATCTATGAACAGTATGCTCTTGCCTTTCTGGTCAAGTGCGTTGACGATCAGTTTCAATCTTTCTTCAAAGTCACCCCTGAATTTACTGCCTGCGATCAGGCTGTTTACATCCAGGCTCCATACGATATGATCCTTGAGGTATTCTGGCACATCGGGCTTGTTCTTTGCGATCCTTCTGGCCAGTCCTTCAACCACCGCTGTCTTACCGACACCTGGATCACCCACTATAAGAACGTTGTTCTTGTTCCTTCTCGCCAGTATCTGCTTTAAATCCTCGGTCTCCTGGTCTCTGCCTATGACGGGATCTATCTGTTTGTCAAAATATTTCTGGTTGAGGTTCTCACAATAACTTTTCAATATCCTGTCCGCTTGGTTGGGTCTAAGTTTCTGTTCTGGACCACCCTCTCCCGGACCGCCCATGCCTGCCATGCCCTCGTCCAGTATGGTCTCCGTGGACACAAGGTCTATTAGATCCTGTTTGTTGACCTGATGTTTTTTCAGGAAGAATGCCGCGTAGCTCTTCTTCTCCGCGAATATCGATATCAGTATGTCCACTGAACTGACATCCTGTCTGCCCTGGAACAGTGCCTGTGTGAACGCTCTGTTCATCAGTCTCTCCAGTGATGCCGTCTTGCGTGGCGTCATCGGTTCACTGCCCTTGGCTATGATGTCATTGCATTTTGTGTCGAGGTAGTCTTCCACGTCCTTGATCAACGCACCCACTTGTACTTTGAATTCATGCAATATGGTTCCGATGTGTTTGTCCTTGATCAGGGACAGCACCACGTGTTCTATGGTCACGTATTCGTGCCTCCTCTTCTCGGCTTCCCTCACTGCGTTCTCGAATATGTTCTCTAGTCCTTCGTTTGCTTCTAACATTGTCTATCCTTTGTTTGCCATGTCCCATCTGAGTTTAGAGACTCTTTTATTAAATGTAATACCGTCAAGGTGATCGAGTTCATGCTGGAAGCACTTTGACTCCATCCCGTCGAGTTTTGCGAATTCTGTTTTGCCTTGTGTCGTTTCATACTGTACTTCTATCTGTTTTGGTCTCTCCACTTTGACAAAGACGTTCTTGAAACTCAGACACCCTTCCACGTCAATGATCTTTTCTTCACTGAAGTTTTTTATCTGTGGATTCCAAATTATAGCATGTTTTTGGAATGTGTCAAATGACTCGTGACCCATCGCGAAGAATCTTTTGGTAATGCCTATCTGGTTGGCCGCAAGTCCCATACCACGTTCGTCCAGCATGAGTTTGATCATGTCAGCCTCGAACCTCTCTATGTCGTCATAGCCATCGATGCTGTCTTTTTCCGTCCATGCCGTGCTGGCCTGTAGCAGTGTCTCGTGTGGGTGTTGATAGACCTTAATCATGGAGCCTCCGATGTCCGTTCATGTCGATGCAATCATCACAGACATGTATTGTCTTGTGGTTCGGGCTGGTGTGCTCCACTTTATGCAGTTCCTTGTGTGACAGACACATGTAACACAGTTCCTGTGTTAGGCTGTCATCTGCATACATCCTATCTCCCTGTTCAATGATCATTTCTTTATTTCTATCTCCGATTCTGTTTCTATAACAACCCTCGCACCACAGCTCAGTATGGGCTTGTCGTTGCCTCCGTATATCATGCGGCTCGGTCCCTTGATCTCCACCTCGTGGCAGTAGGTGTTCCGACTACCCTGCTTGATGGTTATGACGGGATCATTGGTGCCGTTTTTCTTGTTGGCACGTATCACGTGTTGGTTCACGTGTATGTATTTCTTCTTTGTCCTCATAGGTCCTTTATCTTCTTTAGGTCGGCGGCACTCAGTTGTGGTATCAGCACGTGTATCTTGATCACGAGGTTGCCACGTATGCCAATGGTCTTGTGTACGGGCATTCCCTGTCCCTTGACCGCCAGCAGTGTGCCTGGTTGTGTGCCCGAAGGCACTTTTACTTTAATTATTTTATCTTCCAGTGTCTTCAGATTGAATTCGTGTCCACGCACCGCCTGGAAACAGTCTATGGTCTTGTCCGTGTACAGGTCGTTGCCCTTGCGTGTGTAACCGTCACTGTCCAACACACTCATCACGACCATTAGGTCTCCACGCGGCATGTTCTTTATGGAATCATCACCCATGCCGGAGAACTTGAATGTGACGCCGTGTTGCACACCCGCTGGTATCTTGACCGTTGCGTACTCGTCCCTGCCACTGGGCAGTTTGTAGTTTATGGTCTTCTCGTTGTTGAGCATGGCCTCCTTTATGCTCACCGCCATCCTTACCTGCACGTTCCTGTTGCCACGCTGTCTGGTTGATCTGAACGTCCTTTCATCACCCTTCCTGCCGGAGAAGTTGAAACGTCCGTTGAAGTCCATGTCCCCACTGTTGCCGAAACCAGAGAAGAAGTCACCGAATATGTCCTCGTTGAAGAACGGGTGCTGTGCACCTCCCGTGCCACCGCCACCGAACTTACGCATGGTGTCGTAGTCGTGTCTCTTCTGTGAGTTCTTCAGTGTGTCGTGTGCTTCGTTGATCTCCTGGAACTTGTACTTGTCTCCGCCCCTGTCTGGGTGGTGTTGCTTGGCCAGGTCCTTGAATGCCTTCGTGATGTCCGCACTGGTGCTCTGTTCATTCACACCTAGCACGTCATAATAATTCTTCATTACTAATATTTTATACTAGATATGGCGTTTGTCAACGACTGGTGGTTATTTGCTTGATTTTGCCCTTGAGCCAGTGTAGAGTCCAAACCAGGCCGCACCCGCACCCACTACGATCGAAACAAGTCCTGACTGTTCCATCGTGGGATCAGGCAGTTCCATGTACCATACCACCACTTTGTACAACAAGATGATGTATGTGGTTATGAACACACGTGGAAAAATTCTCCAACTGTCTACGGCTCTGGCCAGGTGTATCAACCAAGAAAATGGATTAGGCCCTAGGTCTTTGACCGACGTGTCCACTTCTAGTTCAACGCTGACTTTTTTCTTCGCAGTGTCTGTGTTGTGTGGCACCACTAATTTGTCTTCTTTTAATTCAGCCATTATTTGATACCTTCTATTTTAGCGTTTCTCTTCCTGTGTCCGTTCCAGGCAACGAAGCCGCCCAGTCTCAGTGACCAGTACGCCAGGTAGTTCATGGTGTAGAAGCCATTCACGTTGATGTTGATGTCCCTGAAGATCTCGTCAGCCCTCTTCTGTGTGAGGTCGCCCATGGTGTCTTTCTTGTTCTTCTCAAGAAGAGTCTTGTACTTGTATGCGTAGTCATGCACAAGTCCGCCCACAAGCAGTACGCCCACCGGTGAAAAGAAAGTCCTCATGAATTTAGGTATGCTGGCGCCATCGAACGTGAAGCCCGCTGGAATCACGTAGTCCTTGCCGTCTATGGTGTAGTGCCAGTCCTTGGTGATCTCCCAGTTACGTGTTGAAAGCAACCACATCACTATGGCCTTCCAGAAGCCTTTGCCTTTGGTTGAGATCTTGAGTGGCTGTAGGTGTGGCAGTTCTTTGTATTCAAACTTTAATTTTGTTTTTGCTTTTTTATCAAACTTGTTTATGATCGCGGCTATGATGACCACTGCTATTAAAACAGTCCATTGCCAAAATTTCATCGCTAGTGTTAGAATTAATTCCATTTGCTCTCCTCGTTTAAAACACGTATTTATTCGATCGCGCCTTTTACGACGCCTGCTTCGACCAGTTTTTTACGGTTCTTCATGTGTTGTTTCTGTACATCTGCCTTGGCACCACCGAAATAGGCCACGGCGTGTCCGGCCTCGCACAGTATCTTTGAAACTGGTTTCTTGTCCACTAGGAAGTCGCCCAGCACCCTGCCGAACTTGCCCTTCATGTCCTCACCTTTTTTGTTGATTGTCGTCTGGAGCACTGCGGTCTTGCCCAACAGGCTCTTGAGTTTGTTTTTGGCGGCCAGTCCAAATTTCTTCTCGATCTTGTCCCTGGTCCTTGATTCTGGTGTGTCTATGCCCATGATCCTCACACGCTCGTTCTTCTGCCATATGCCGAATCCCAGGTCGATGTCCACGTCCACCGTGTCACCATCCACCACTTTTAAAACCTTACATCTGTACGTCCACATTATTCTGTCTCCTCGTAGTATTTCTTGTATTCCTCAAGTAGGTTGTTGGTCTCTTGTAGTTTCTGTCTTATCTGTGCGAAGTTTCGGGCTATCATCTCGTAGTCCTTGTCCGTGAGTCCGAACAGCACGGGGTCTATGCCTTCCGCCTCTAACTTGGCGAAAACTTCCTGTGCGTTCTCTGAAGTTATGATGATCCAACGCACCTTCTCCAGGTCCAGTGCCTCGGGTTTTGGTAGGTTCAGTTTTGCCCTTGGCTCCTCCACGGAGAACACCTTGATCCTCTTCTCGCCTATGCTACAGGCGGACAGTAGTACGATCATCGCTATCAATAATATTTTATTCATATGGTACATAGGCCGGGTTGGCCAGTGATGGGCACTCCGGGTTTATCTCCGATTTCTTGGTTGCCTTCAGTTCCTCTTCGGTGTGTTCGGCACCTGATGCCAACTCCACACACCTCGCGGCGTTGTCAGCCCCTTTGTTGATGATCCTCTCTATCGCTTTGGTCCTGTCTATGGCCAGTTTGCCGATGTCTCTCTTGCCCTTGTTGAATCTCTTGTCGAGATCATCCAGGTCCTTCTTGAACGTCATCACTAATGCGTTGAGCTTTTTGTTGCTCTCCAGGATGGCGTTGAAATCTTGTTTCTGCTGTTCCAACAGTTTTGTCTGTGACTCTATGCCCCGTTCCAGTTCGATCTGGTTGGCCTTGAGCGTGGCGTTGTCCGCCCTGAGTTTCATGACATACACACCCGCACCCGCGATGCCGGTGATCAGCAAGATGGCTATCGCCATTTTTATCGTTGAAAACATAATAGTAGTATTTATTGTTTAGAAATAGTCTTGCCTAGCACCTTTACGTTTGGTGTCTAGGGTGACACAATGGAACCCGCCCGCCAGTGCTTTCGCATGCCTCATTTCGAGCCCTATGGTGTCTATGCCATGTTTAGAAAGTTCTTTTCGGAGATGTGTTTGATTGCGATCGCATATCACTAGGTCCTCATTCACGCTTAAAAAATTAAGTCCTATAAACGGAGACGTTGTTGTTACACCGTTTGGCAAGGCACAAGGCACATCGACTATTTTTTCACCTGGGAAGTAAATCTTGTCCCAACTTTCAAATATTTTTGGATATCTTTTTGGGTTCAACCTGTCTCCATTGAATAGTACCAATCCCGGACGTAGCGGTAACACAGTGCTGTCAAAGTGTGCGAATGCGTAGAACTTGTCCGCCATGTGTATCCTGTACCCTCTCGGCTCTAGTATTGTTCTCAGCCACTGGGCACCGAGCTCCGTACCTGAGTTGCTGACTTGGAAAAGCAAATCATTGCCCAATCTAACGACATTTGGTGCATCAAACACGATCTCATGATTGCGTGTAGAGGGCAATGATAAATCTTCGGTCTGGAATATTTCATCAAGCAGTATAGGTTTTGGCGCGGATATCCATTGGGTACCGTTAGACATAACCTCGTAAAGGAATTGCCTGTACGCCCTGGTCTCGAAGTATCTGCTTCTCATGGGTGATGCGCAATCGATGATAATGTTATCTAAAGGCAACAGCAGATCCCGACAAGAATAGGTCTGGTATCCAGTTGTACTCCATTCCGGAGTACCGAACACTTTCGAATGGTCCATCGGCGAGGGTCTACGCACCTTCACTCCCAGGCCTTTCAATGTGTCTGCGAGAATATCAAGATCCTCGTTCGCTTCGTTAATGATCCTGTCTTCCATGGGTCCTTCGAGGTTTTTGATGTTGTCTAATTTCTCGGTGGTGAAGCAGAAAGAATGAGTGCTCTTGTCCATCACCGGAAACCTTGCGTTGGTGGCAGTACCAACGAAACACTCCTCTAATGGATCCCAATCATTATGGCTGGATACTACACTTCCCATGGATATTTTTCTTTCTTTTTCACGGCGAACGAAAGGTAAGTTTTGATGCGTTCTAGATCGTCCATATTTTTTACACTACAATATTCGTTGGCGAAGTGTATTTCCACATTGTTCTTCAATGCCATTGACAACAGATGGTTTGCTCTTTCTTTATCTTTGGGCAGACTGTGGATGCTCAACATCACTATTCCGTCTATTTTTTGTCCTATGTAGTGTTCTAGTATAGGAAGCCAGTCTAAGTACTCGTTTTCGAATTGGACACCATGGTGCTCGATGCCTCTGGTACTACAGTAGTTGTCGATCACAACTCTTTGGAAATGCAATGGAATTTCTTTGTCATACCTTGAATTGTTTCCAACGTACGATACAAATTTTTTACCGTGAAAATTCATATCTTCGGATTGTTCGTAGTCTCCGGGTAGTCTGAAAAATCCACCAGGCTCTCTTCCCCCGTATTCTTCGCCTTCTATCAACACGTGCCAGTCGATGGCACATCTAGTATAGCCCGTGGTGTTGTTGATGTTTCCGTGTATGTGTTCCTGTGTGAAAAGGTGGACTTCACCGGGAGATTTTTCAACCGGTCGACTTATGTCTAAACACTTGTCTTCAAATTCTTCGAGTGACATACGTTCACTTATAACTTGTTGTGTGAGCCTCCTGCTGTCGTCTAGGTCTGCTATGTACATTGAGTTGGTGCCTGTGGCCTTGGTCAGTGGCATCCACATTGTGGCCATGCCTCTGCCGTTGTTGTAGAAGATGCCCTGATGGAAGGGCAGTCTCCTTCCGTGTTCTTGTTGATTAGGGATCACACAATTTAGTGTAGGTTGTCTTTTTATGAGATACCTCTTCCCTCCTAGTTTAGGTTCTATGTATTCTTCGGCAAAACTGTCAAACATTTTAGAAAACTCCACACGTGCGAATGATTTCTGGACATGGTTACATACCCGGACAATGGACTTTGGTTCAACCGTTTCGTGTATGGTTTCCAGAGATTCTACATCTGGAAATTTTTCTTTGATGACATTCAAAACTAACGCAGGAAAGTTGTATCTCTCTAGGTCGTAGGTAAGTTTATCATTTTGCCATGCTTTGTAAAAATCAGGATCATTCATATTTCATCCTTCCGTCCCATATCCTTGAAAAACACAACCTGTTTGACGGTGTGCCCCTGTTGTACTCCGTGAATTTATCGTGTCTATCAATACCGAAATAAACACACGGTGATGCTTCTAAACCGAGTTTGTCACACATTTGCAGTTGCCTCGGCCGGTATTTGTTAAAGATATAATCAGCAGGATAACTTTCCATGAGTTTCGTACCCACGTGGGCACTCAGAATATTGATGTAGTTGTAGTTTTTTTCGTTTATAACGTACAACTGATCTTCAAATTTTTTCCTCTGCATCCTTATACCGATCCTGTAAAGTTCTACAGGGAAGACCTTGGACAAGGATGACACAACGTATTCAACACATTTGTGGGATAGATCTATTTCTTGATCAACGGACAAGCTCACGTAGGCGAGATCAAGCATTACCGGCACGTTCTTTTCATCGCATTCCTGAAGCAGTTGTTCGAGATAATCTGGTACTGCCCCGGTATCTGAGAAAGGAACACTGATCAACACTACATCATTGGGTTTGATTTCGTCTTCTCCTAACCATGCGAAACGTTCTTTGTACCAAAGTCCTTTCATCATCTGATTGTAAAAATATTCGCCTTTGGCAAGTCTTAGTCTTTTTGACTCTCGGAAACGTATGTAGAATTGTGCAAATGATTCCGTTGTGCCTTGGGTGAAACACAAATGATTGTAATCCTGCCATCCCTTGATCTTAGGATGTGTTGAAAACATCCATTCTTTATACGTGTTTAAAAATTTGCTTTTTATTTCTTCATTGTCAAGTTGTGATTGTGAGGAAATGTATTCTTTAACAGCCTCGTCCCTGGTACCGCAGGTCTGATTGTCGTGGACACTGTAAGCACCTCCAAATGGTTTGTCTTTGTTGTCCGGGAGGTCTGTGTACCTTGTGGTCATCTTACTTCAGGAAGCCACTGACCTGTAGTGTGTATTTGTCTTCCATTCCCGCGTTTGCACCAATGTGTAAGACAGATTCGTCCCACATATGTCCTTGGCCCTGTTTCCAGTGTGTGTCTATCTCATCATTGAATTGTAGGAAGTGTCCTGCCTTCCAGTCCTCAAGATATATGTTGCACCTCACTATGGTTCTGGTGTTGTCAGGGTATTTGGATTTGATCTTGAAGAAGGTGTCTCTGTGTAGGGGAATAACGTTGCCAGGTGGTTGCATTATGGTACTAACAGTAACAGGTTCTATGCCCAACTTTTCTCCCAGTTCATTGTAATCACATTCTTTTTCGTTCCAAAATTTTTGATGTATGGTGGTGTTCTCTAAACGATAGGTGGTAGGAAAGCCTCCGGGAAATTTTTCATGTATGTCCTTAAGTTCCACGACTTGATGTGCTATACAGGTTGAACCCTTTGGGATTTCTTGTTTCAGGAAGTGTTGGTAGTCTATGTCGCAATAAATTTTTTTGTGCATGTGAATACTTATTATACAATAATTTGCTATTGATGTCTATTGAATCAAACCGGTTTTGTAAACCGTTTTGCCATTTTCCTTCATGGCAGTCAGCACACTCTTGCGATTGCCCTCTGACTTGTATGACACGTGTACCCAACCCGAGTCAGGTATGCCCGGTGTGTAGAATTCCAGTATCAGTTGGTCGAAGTCTAGGTTGTCCTCGATCCACTTGGCCACGTCATAGTTTGGCGTGCCCGGACACTCGATGTCCACTGCTTCACCTTTGCAGTGCTGTGATTTTGAACTACCACCCACCGCCTTGTTGAGTGCTTCTCCCCTGTAGCCTGAGTTGATCACTGTGACTCCGAACTGATCTCTGACCTTCTGCACCACGTTCCTGAACAGCGCCGTTGCGTTGCCCATATGCTCCTCAGTGGGCGTGTTGTCGATGCCCTGTCTCAAGGCCGTCTGGCTCTTGATGTATTCCTGTATCGTGAAATTTTTACTTAATCTTACCATCCACATTTACTTAACAGAGCGGACTCCCCTCCCTTGCTGAAAATGAATCTGTCCTCTGTTGTCTTGGTTATCTGATATGGTCCGAAGTACTTGGTCAACCATATACACTCACTGATTGCTGACTCGTCCAGTCTGAATGCTTT
>Ga0222718_10004502_pt1 | contig 11551 bp, 14 predicted proteins | sample C33_27DmetaG_FD_165045 | JGI IMG/M metagenome (GOLD analysis project Ga0222718, IMG submission 165045) | Estuarine water microbial communities from San Francisco Bay, California, United States - C33_27D | ecosystem: Environmental > Aquatic > Marine > Unclassified | place: USA: California... | reverse complement strand
TCAGAAATTTTTAACTTCAAAAGAAATAACCATGATATATAGATCAAATAAATACTATATTGACCGTTATATTGGTGGAGTGTCTGGATCGTTTATTTTAAGCAAATCATTTCTAGAATTTTTTGAACATTGTCCAAAATTGATCAATACCTTTTTGGTAACTTTGGCAAATATTTTTGTCTTTAAAAATTATTTAGATTTACCAGGTGAAAAAATCAATAGTAAAAATATAGTTGGAAGTATGATAATTAATAAATTATTAAAAGAAAATCGCGGATCTAAACCAAATCAAACATTTACATATTTAAATGAATCTTTATTAGAAGTTAATAGTCTCATTAATAACAAAGTAATTGTTAAAACAGATAATTCATTAATAAGCGAGTTAGATTTAGTTATTTTTGCGACTGGATATAAACACATTTATCCTATTACATTTATGAAGCTTTACAAATATACGATACCTATAAATAGTGATTGGACTCCTATTCAAAATGTTGGCTTTTTTGGAATGAATCCCCGATATAATTTTATTGAAGGTGTCGAAAATCAAATAAAATTTTATTTAGAATTGTATAGAGATAAACTAAAAATACAGGCAAAAATGCCAAAATCGCAAGTTAAACAATGGATCGAGACAACACAATTAAGAAAACAAAAAAATAATCTAGATTTTATGGATTGTACATATCAACTCTTTGAAAAAGATTAGCTAATATTATTTGTAATAAAATTAAATTTAAAGAAAAAAATGTATTTAGTAATTATAAAATGGGAATTCATGTAGTTCAAGATTTAGATGACTATTATAAACAAATGATGAGTATTGAAAATAAAAACAAACTTATTATTTGCTATTTTACAGCAACATGGTGTGGTCCTTGTCAAATGATTGCGAAAGATATGGTAACACTTGGTAATGAGGCATCAAATATTCAGATACTAAAAATAGATGTAGATGACTGTGAAGAAGTATCCAATCAGTGTAATATTGACTGTATGCCCACTTTTAAATTTCATTTACAAAATAATTTAGAACCATATAAACAACTGATGGGTGCCGATAAAAATCAGCTGTTTAATATTGTAGGTGAACTATTAGAGAATCTAGAAGAACACGGAAAACAGGCCGATTTAAATAATCAAACAATTTCAACTAATGATTCTATGGAAGTTCCAAATATGTATAATCCTTTACCAAATCACAAATTTTAATTAAATTACCGATCGTCCTTTATCATTGCTCCAATCCTTATCTTTTCTATCTATTTTATTATTTCTTTCTAACGCTGAATCAATAATGTATGAATTCATATTCATTTTTTTCATTTCATAATTTAAATTATTCATATCTTTTGGAAAACAAGTACCACCAAAACCTTTTTTTAAATCAGGTCCTGGGACAAGTGAATGGCTTATTCCGATTCGTTTATCTTGACAAGCGATATTTCTTACATTTTCATAATTAATTTCCTTTAATTCGCAAAATTGTGCGATCTCATTACAAAATGAAACCTTTGTTGCTAGAAAACAATTTCTAAATAATTTTATCATTTCAGCTTCTTTATTGGTTGTAAAAATTATATCATTATACTTAATTTTATTATATTTTTTTGCCAAGGTAATTAATTGATTAATTTTAGATTTAAAATTATCATCATTGTTATATAGTCCAAATATCCATTGATCGCAATTTTTGAAATCCTCTAAAAAGTTTTTTTCAGTTAAAAATTCTGGCATAAAGTTAACACCCAATTTATCACAAGTTCCTACAGGAACGGTTGATCTTAACACTATATAATTTTTATAATTAACTTTTCGTAGGTTAGTTACTACATCTGTCACAATTTCAAGATGACATTCACCTGTATCTTTCATAGGAGTAGGAACACTTATAAAAATAATATCACAATCAATCATATCTATTAATTGTAAACCAGACGGATTACATAACTTAGGATTTATATCATATGAAATCAAATCTACCTCTGTACATTCTAGTATACTTGTAGCTTTCCCTACAAAACCATTTCCTATAACACCAATTTTCATTATACATTGTTTAATTTAAATCTTTATATTATATTAATGAAAATAGATATTGAAAAAATATCCAATTATGTTTCATCTAGAGAATCAATATATGTATTATTATTGCTTTTCATCACCATGGTAAATTTAGTTGTATTCAATGATAAACCCATTTTTTTATTATTAGTTAATATAGTCGCAATTGTAGTTTACTTTATTATTTCACAAAGAAAAGATAAAATGATTGTTATATTAACATGTGTAAATTTCGCATTTTGGGGTGTTATTTTTGAATCATTTATAATAAAAAATAGTAATTTCGCTTTAAACTATCGGTATGGAACCAATATTACAGGATTATATGTTCCAGCTTGGCTATTTACGATATATATTATTTTTGTACTCACAAGTTTATATTCATATGATTTTTATAAAACAATTTATTAAAAAAAGCTTAAAAAAAAAAAGAATTACTTATATATAATAATGGAAACTAGTATTATGGAATCTAAGAATTCAATTGATACTGAAGCTACATATAACAATGAATACACAAATTGTTTGATTTTAGAAAATGAACAATTAAAGAATTTAAATGAAAAATTATATCGTAGAACATGTAATCAAAAAAGGAAAATTCTAAGACTAAAAAAAATGATTGAGTCAAGTAAATTAAATAATTATGATAATGAAATGATATGGGAAGATGTCAATGATGTTCTCAATGAATACGAGGAAAAAGAAGAATCAAATAAAGAAAATTAAATTATTATCAAATTATTACTTTTATTAACTTATTTTTATTTCAAATAAGAGATATTTTTTTCTTTATCTATTTTATAAAATGGTCAGAAAAAACGGAAAGGAAGGTTATCGTTCATTTACCCTAGTAGGAGCATCCAAAACATCAGGATGTAGAACAAAAGGATATGGTGGCAGATTTATTAATAGATCAGCAGGAGGAGCTGCCCGCAAGGCATTTACCGATTTATGCCGTACCAAAAGAATCAGTGGAGTGTGTACTCTTTACATTACTGTTCGCGATACAACTAAAGGTGGTAAACAAAAGGGCAAAGAATATGCCTACAAACTTCAGCGTAACAAGCTTGGAAAGCCTTTGATCCGTCTTGAAGGTAAACCAGGAGAATATGTTGTTGAATACAAATCAAGCTGTCGCGCTGTCAAGGCCGCCAAGAAACGTGATTGTGGTACATCGGATGTCTCACCAGCAAGACGTCAAACTCGTGGTCGTCCTCTTAAGAGAACTGCGAAAAAAACCAGAGTCACTGCAAATAATGTTCGCAGAATGAGCAATGGTAAGGGAAGACGTCTTCGTAGCAGATATGTAAAAAAAAACAACAATCAAAATAAAAACAACAACAATAGAAAACCAGTAAGACGTTCAAAGAGACTTGCTGCTAAACGTATGTAAGCTTTTGATGCTAAACGTATGTAAGCTTTTTGATGCTAAACGTATGTAAGCTTTTGATGCTAAACGTATGTAAGCTTTTGATGCTAAACGTATGTAAGCTTTTTGATGCTAAACGTATGTAAGCTTTTGATGCTAAACATATAATCTATTTATTATTTATTCTTCAGTTAATTATTATAATTTTTAATTATAATGATAATTAATAATATCTATAAGAATCTAATTTACTTTGTTATTGCTGGATCTATAGTAGTAGGTATGAATAATATTGCGATAAATATTAATTCCACTGCTGCGGCACTTTTATGGTCATTTCCTATTCTATCTTTGCCAGTGTTTATATTTATATATCTTGAAACAAATGATAGAAAATTATTACTAAATATTAATTCAGACATTGTCATCTTTTTTTTTGTAAATCTCACATTCTTCATATTTATAAACTATTTCGCACAATTTACAAAATTAACTATACCATACATTATATTGATATCATTAATATTATTTTTAGTATTAGCTGTATGCGTTTACTACATAATAAGAAAACTTAGATATTAGATAAATAAAGAATGTTTATTTACAAAAAATGAAAAAAATAGTTAATAAGATTATTTACTTAGAAAGATGGTGTGACACGTGTTTGTTAATCTCAACAAATGTCATACTGGTTGGCTTTTTGATACCAAAGATCTTTGAAAGTTCCTTGTTTGGAACAAACTGGCGCTTGTTTTCCTGAACCTGAAGGTTCTTTTCCTTAATATAAGTAGAAATGTTCTTCATGACTTGCGCCTTGGTGAGTTTGGTTCCATGATCTACACTAAGGAAGTTTTCAAGAGCCTTAGAAAGGCTAAGCTGTGCCTGGGGACGTTTCTTTTTCTCCTTGTTTCGTTTATCAACAATTCTAAATGTCTTTTGAAGACCTTTAATAGATTCCTGAATTCCACGGACCTGCTTTCCAGCTACAGTAAGTTCAGCATATAATGATTTAAAGTTAGCATCGAGAATTTCGATTGGTGAAGGGGTAGATGGTTGTTCGCTCATTTTATAAATATAAAAAAGCGTTTAACTTTAAGTAATTTTATTAATTTATAATTTATTTATATTTATTAGCATATTTGTTTCAAATAATATTAATTTTTAGCTCATCTGGAAATGTGGTCTTTAGGATATCAAAATATTTTTTTGTCTTACCAAAGTAAGTGTGTAAAATTTCATCTTGAATACTTTCTCTATTATCTCTATAATATGTGTAAATTATATCATCTTCATTATATATAGCATGTTCATTTTGATCTAGATCATCTAAATCAGATTTTAAACTAACTTGTGTTTCCATTTTAGTTAGATCAATAGTAATTGATGTCATATTATTTAATTTACAAAAATCACTTAGCGGAACTCTCTTTTCAAATGTTGTATAACCTATTTTAAGCATATTTAAATTTGTAGTATCATTTTTTTGAGCATCATTAAAACATAACTTTAATCTCCATTCATTGGGTGCCGGATCATTTGATTTGCTCATGTACAGCCCACTATCTTCGCCTAAAATACAATCTTGTATTTCACCTGATGTACGTTTTATCTTATAAATTTTTCTAAGATTTGTAGTATGATTATTAAATATAGTTGTTTTTGTATCAGTACCACATTCGAGTTCTAATATAAATCTCATAGGCACTATGTTATTTAGCATCATAAAAACTAAATTTGCCACATTAGCAATACGCTGATTTTCAATAGAGTAAACAATATATCCTCTTGGAAAAGAAGTGTAATCACTGGCACACCAGATTTGTTGATGATACATATTTACATCTTCAGTATAGGTATTTACTTTCGCAAACATACCTACACTCTGATCGTATCTAATAAATCTGGCAGAATAATAGAATGTAGATTCGCAAAATGATAATAGACATTGATGTATCTTATGAAGTATAGCATCACGTTCAGAATATAGAGACGTATCAAGTTGAGATAAAGATTTATCTATATACAAGGATGGAAATAAATCATCGAAATTAATATCTTTAAAAGCTGTATGATCCGCAAACATTTATGTTAATAAGAATATTACATAAAATAAATGACTTTAAGTAATCAATTTTTTTAAACATACATTATAGAATTTAATATTCAAGATAAAAGTAATATTATATTAATATAGTAGATGTCTACATTTATCATTAAGGACTATGTGGTTAGTAGAAAACGTATCGGAAAGGGTGCGTTCTCTACTATTTATAAAGCTTACAATACTTTAGATAATAAACAGTATGCTGTGAAAGAAGTGATCATAGATAAAAAAAGTGTTAAAAGTAATGTAAAGCGCGAATTTCTCGTCCTTAAAAAACTAAATCATCCAAATATTGTTAAATTATATGATTTAATTGTAGATACCAGTTATAACAATATTTACTTTGTCTTTGATTACTTTTCAAAAGGCGACTTTGCTAAATTTTTAGATAATAAACCGTTAAAAGAAAAATACTGTAAAAAGTATGCTAAACAACTAGCAGATGGATTAAGATATTTATTAGATAACAATATAATTCACAGAGATCTCAAACCACAAAACATACTTGTAACTAATGAATTAGATATTAAGATTACTGATTTTGGTTTTGCGCGAAAATTTGATAATGGTGTATTGTTTAATACTCTTTGTGGAAGTCCAATGTACATGGCGCCTGAAATAATTAATAAGCAAGATTACTCCATAAAATCAGATTTATGGTCGGTAGGGATAATAATATATCAAATGTTTTACGGTAAGGTTCCGTTTGACGTGTCTAATTTTGTTCAGCTAATAAAGAAAATAAATAATGAACAAATACATTTTCCTTCTGATAAGATTAAAATAAGCGCTGAGGCTATAAATTTAATACAATCTTTATTAACAGTAGATGTTCAAAAAAGAATAGAATGGGACATGTTTTTTTATCATCAATGGTTTTTAGTTGATGACTTATTAATTGAAGAAAATAATCTAATGGATTTTAGCATGTCTAATGGCTCATCTCTTCCAAATCTAGATAAAATAGGTAATCATATAGGTGAAAAAAAATTCGCTTCGTTTAGACACTCTAGTATAAAAATGCGCGAAAGCAGTATTATGAATTCCAGTAGAAATTCTAATAATTCATCAAATAAATCTATTTCAAATCATCAAACAAAAAATTCTTTAATAGATGGATCTGAAGAAAATAATAATTTAAAATTATTGATAAAAAATAAGAATATAGATCATACTCAAACTACAGATTATTCAAATGTACATTTTGATAATGATAGTGATATAAAAGATTATCAAAATAATAGACAACATGATATAGAAATGAATTTTTTAGAATCATTAGAGTATTCATCTTCAAGCTATACCAGTTGTGATGACAATAATACAGAAAATATGAATCTTTCTATTAACTTTTCTGATAGTTTAGATAATAGCTCCAAATCTAATAAACATCAATATAATACAAGATACCAAGCAAGGTTAGAAAAACAAAAAAAAGCTTCTACATATATGTTCGAATCAAATGAACAATTACATCAATCTGAACATAAAACTAATTTTAAGAACACACATCTTAATAATATTTATGATGATAATTTATCAGGCAATAATAAAATTAAAATAGATAACAATAATATTGATCAAATTACAATTGATGGAAAAGCATCCAGATTTCAAAGATCTAAACCAATACCTATAAATGTACCAGCTTCCATAGCGAAAAGAAAAATATGTTTCGATAGTATATCTAATTTAGATAAAAGTATTACTGAGTATGTCATGATAGATACCACTAGAATTGAAAATCAAAGTGAACCTGTTAAACATATTTCACAAAAAATATCAGACAGTTTTCGCGAATATTTAAATTCTTCGGTTACTATGCTAAAACATAGTTATAACTATATTACAAATAATAAAAGTATTTAAATTAAATAAAGTCTAAATATATTTACTTTGGTGGTCGTTTTCCCCAGAAATTTGTTGGAATCTCAGGTGGAATAGTATTATAGTCTGGATATCCACTATCACGTAAAATTTGTTCTTGGCTTCGAACAGTTAATCTATCATTTTTGTAAAACAATGGATCAACGCGGAAGTTAACTGATGGTGGTGCCGGATGGGTAAGTGTTCTGTAAGGAACTCCTGCTCCAATTTTAATAGAGAAAAACTTATTATATCCTTCTTCGCAAATTTTAATATGAACATGTGGTGGAACATATAAAGATCCTAATCCTACATAATATGCATTAGGATAATAAAGTTTAATTTTAAAAACACCATTCTTTGCGACAACTGATCCAATATTCTTCGTATTTTCAAAGGCAAATTCTGGTGATGGAAATGGTAATCCACTTCCTGAAAATGACACATTGTAATCAGGTGGATTAGCTGCCCAATAAACAACTTTCGCTTCATTTAAATTTACTTTCAATTTACCAGTAATAACAATATTACCATCTCCATGATTTTCAACTATACCTTCACATAATTTTTTATTAAAAAACATACTTCTCCATCCTTCTGTCTCACTCAATCCAGTATTATTTGCTTTATTCATTACCTTTTTATTTGAATATGGTTGATTTGTATTAACAGCTTCAACATTTATTACTTCACCATCAATGTTCAAATTAACATTCATATTGTTATTTTCCATGCTATTCGCATTAACATTACTATTTGCTAAAGCATTTGCGTCAAAATTTAAATTGGTGTTTTGATTAGCACTAACATTATTCATTATATATTATAATAATACAAAAAAAAAATCAAACAAATTAACTAAGTTAATTATAAACTGAAGGATCACCTCCTTCAAGCATATTTCCACCAAATGGGACAGCTACCCGTTTCTTGACTTGATAATCTGGAATTATCGGATAGTAATTAAAACTATCAAATGGTGAAACACAGGCATTGTTTTCATGCTTAAATTCTGGTTCCATCATTGGAGTCAAAAGATGATTTTTACCTTGGGTATCATATTCGCGTCCCTGACCATGACCTTTAGGATCAACATCAACAACACGACAGGTATGCTGATCACAAACCACACGTGTTTTTTCAGGAAGCATAGTGCCAACATTGTATGGTTTCATACAATTACTTTGTCCATTTTTTAAAATAATATATTCTTTATTTTTTTCAATTATGTTTTCTCCATTACGTGAAAGAAACATACGATAATCTTGTGTATTTTTTATTTTATTTCCACTCTCTATGTACCGGTTCATTTCCGCATTAGGACGATAATCAGTAAATGTTCGTCCATCAGCCATTCTTGATGGTGAATTAAAAAATTTATTATTACTACTTCTATAACAGTTGCTCATATACTATATAAAAATAAAAAAAAATATTTATTAATTAGAATTTAATCAATTATTAGCTGGTTCAACTTTATTCTGAACTTCCATGTTATTTCTACCACAACGTGGAAGGGCGTGTGTTTTCGAATAATCATGACAAGTTTTGTATAAAACTAAATTTCCATTACGTTGAACACAAATACGAGAATCATAGGAATTTTTAGTGCTTTTACAGATATCTTTTGATTGAGTATATATATCTCTAAAAATTTCATTGTTTGATCTATAATCAGTAAATGCTCTGGCGTCATTCATTTTATTAAAATTTTGAAATACTTCATTTGTATTACTACAAGTTCTTGACATTATATAATATATATATAAAAAAAACAATTATTTATAAATTATTAACTATTAAATTACTTTTAATTCTTGAAACTAATTCATCTTTACGACCTTTAATTTTCAATTTATTTGATCTACAAATTTCTTGAAGTTCTTTTACACTTAAATCATCTAATTTTCCAAAATCGAGTTGAGATTCTGGTTCCAAAGGTTCTTCACTGAGCTCTGCTGTATTAAGACTTTTATCTAACATTTCTTCGACTAATTCTTCGACTTCTACTTCGACTTCGGCATCGTCTTCCATTTCATCTGTATTAATAGATGTTAGCTTCTCTACACCATTATTTCCTTCTACATTTATTTCAAGATCTTCGTTATCTAAAGTTTCTGTTTCTAATTCTTCAACATTTTCTAATTCTTGTGCGTTTAAATTAGAGTCATCTATATGACTATCAACATAATTAGAATCTACAACTTCTGATTCCAGATATTCTGATTCATTGACTGTGTTAGCGGTTTGAGATTCAACCTCTTCCTCACCATCAACATGTTCAACTTGGCCTTCAGCTTTATTGTCAACATCAACAACATCACCCATTTGTATAGTTTGATCATCAAAATTATAATTATTAAATGCTTCAGAAATACTATTGTCAATAGATGTATTTTCTTCATTAGAAACATTTTCATTAGATTCATTAGAAACATTTTCATTAGATTCATTAGAAACATTTTCATTAGTTTCATTAGATACATTTTCATTAGTTTCATTAGAAACATTTTCATTAGATTCATTAGAAACAAAATTATCGATTTCAGTTTTAACATTTTCTGGAATGTCATAATTATCTAAATTTCCAAAAAAGTTTTCATTTTTACTTACAAATGTCTCATATTCTTTTTCTAAAGTGACACCATTATTATTTGTATTGTTTTGCGAAGGTGTCTGATTTGGTGCTTCTACAGAATCACCTAAAAGTTTAGATTTGGTATGTGATAAATCAATCAGATTTGTTAAATCACGAACTTTTCTATTCATAGTAATAAATTTAGAATCATACTCCATTTTGGTTTTATTTAATTTATAAAGTAAAACAACTAATAATATACAAACGGAAACTCCACTAATCAAAATAATATGTCTCATTTAAAAATAAAAAATAAATTAATTTTTATAATTAAACGGATGTTATTTATGTATATAATTTTCTTAAAACATACTTAGGGAGTAAATGAACGTGATATTTAAGTAAGTCTTTATAAGGCTTGTTGATTGTTACTTCAGTAATTCCACAAGATTCACTAATATCTTTTTTTGTAACATTTATACTAAATAGTGTACATACTAGATAAATAGAACACGCTGCGATTGCTGGAGGTCCAGAATTATCAACAAAATTATCATACTTGTCTACATTTTCGCAAACATGTTTACAAATTTCCATGATATTTTCACCTAATCCTAGCCTTGAACAAAATCGCTGAATAAAATCACATGAATTAGTTGATGGTGTACATACAATTAACGTATTTGAACTATTCATATTCAAAATTTCATCAAATTTTTTACAACCCTTGGTCATGTGTTTAATATTCAAATTAAATATTTCAGCAATCTCTTTCGCACTACGAGGACATCCTTGTAAAATACATGCCTTATAAATACATGATGCGATAATTCCATGTCTATTTGATCCTCTATTAATCTGAATCTCCGAAATTTTTTTGTATAAGTTTTTTGCCTCGTCTATAATACAATTTGGAATACCATTATTGGTTGCGCGAATATGTATTGATTCAAATACATTATATAAAGCTCTTTCTTTATATGGCATCGCATTCCATAAATGATAGTTACGAATTTTTCTCATTTCAAAACTCTCTCCGCATCTAAAACCAATTGTAGATCCTATAGATGATTCAGGCAAAAGTTCATTAGTAGGTAAACCACATCTTGTAGGATCACTAAATTTACTATCATCAGAACCATAATATCTCCACTCGGCATTAAAATCAATTACTGTATTACAAATAGTTCCACAATCTTGACATATCACTTCTCCATTAATCACAAGGGTATTATCATTATTACACGATTCGCATATAGTCATATTTTTGGGCTGCATATCTTTTTGTTTTGACTGTCTCTTTTCAGCAGTTAATCCTTTAAGCATTTGCTTAACATCAAAATCCATAATTGGCGTATTGTAAAGAATAAAGGTATAAATAATATTATAGACAAATTTTTAAGTTCAATTTTTAAAAAATTTTTATCCTTTAAGTATATTATGTATAATACCCAAAACGAGATACTTACTATAGAAGGTCAAATAAAAGAGATTGAAGAAATTTTATGTTATATGAATAATCGATATACAAAACTTAAAAATAAGCTACATTCTTTAAAAAATA
>Ga0222718_10004501_pt1 | contig 11551 bp, 9 predicted proteins | sample C33_27DmetaG_FD_165045 | JGI IMG/M metagenome (GOLD analysis project Ga0222718, IMG submission 165045) | Estuarine water microbial communities from San Francisco Bay, California, United States - C33_27D | ecosystem: Environmental > Aquatic > Marine > Unclassified | place: USA: California... | reverse complement strand
AAATTATTAGAGATAGTTCCTGGAAATGATACAGATCCAAAAACAGTTGAAGCTCTCAATCTTTTTTGCACTCAAACCCTAGAGAAAGGGGTTGTTATTGCAAAGGATACAATTAGTTTTATTGCTAATAGAATTGGATGTTTCTTTATGTTTATTGGCTTGCATAAAGGTAAAGAAGCATTGGATAGAGGGTTAAGCCAAGAAAGAGTAGATGCAATACTTTCGACTCCAATAGGGCTTCCATCAACAGGACTTTATAGCCTTTATGATCTTATAGGTTTGGATGTAATGGAAATGATAGGCAAAAACTTTGCAGCTAATCTTCCTGAAGAAGACCTAGGAAAACAGTATGGTGAATTTCCTGAAGCAGAAAAAGAAATGATAACAAATGGCCAATTCGGAAGAAAAACTGGCGGCGGTTTTTTCAGAATGACTAAAAATGAGGATGGTTCGCGAAATAAAGAAACCTTTGATCTGTTAACAAAGACTTGGAGACCACAAAAAAAAGAAGAGTTAGATATAAATGATATTAATATTTTATTTGATGATAGCCCTGATGGTGTTCTTGCTTGGGATGTTTACGGAACAACATTATGTTATGCAGCAAATCTAGTACCAGTTATTGCCGATGATATTGTTAGCGTTGATCGTGCCATGCAATGGGGTTTTAATTGGAGTAATGGTCCTTTCAAAGCAATGGATAATATAGGCCCTTACAAAATTATTGATAAACTTGAAAAGGAAGGTATAGAACTTCCTCACATGTTGAAAGTTCTCAAAGAAAACAATGCTGAAAGTTTTTATAACGATCAGGATGAGCAATTGTCTCCTGAAGGTAATTGGATTTCAATTTAATTTTTTATACTCTTTTCATGTAAAAAAATTCCCTTATATTATCTGAAGGGGAATGAAATGACACAACTATCATATAAATCAGCTAATCAACTTGCTAAAATGATTTTAGACAAGGAAATAACCAGTTCCGAACTTTTAGAATATTTTATAAAAAGAGTTGAAAACTATAATCCTTCAATTAATGCGATTATTGTTAAAAATTATGACGAGGCCAGAAAACAAGCTCGCGAATTAGATGAAAAACTTCAAAAAGGTGAAATACTTGGAGCTTTGCATGGAGTTCCAATGACTGTAAAAGAGTCATATGGTTTAAAAAATACGCCAACAACTTATGGAAGGCCGGATTTAAAAGATAATATTGTTAAAGAAGATGCCTTATCGATTCAGAGATTAAAAAACTCAGGTGCAGTAATTTTTGGTAAAACAAATGTTCCATTTAATCTGGCAGATTTCCAAAGCTATAATGATGTTTATGGAACTACAAATAATCCATGGGATCTCTCAAAAGTACCTGGAGGGTCTTCTGGGGGATCCGCAGCTGCTCTAGCAGCCGGGCTTACTGGTTATGAAACAGGATCAGATATTGGAGGATCAATAAGAAACCCAGCGCATTACTGTGGAGTTTTTGGACATAAACCAACATGGGGATTGTTGCCACCAAGGGGTCATGCGCTTCCAGGTTCTTTAGCGCAATCCGATTTAACTGTTATTGGACCTCTAGGAAGAAGCGCTAAAGATTTAGAGACAGGTGTATTAATAATGGGTGGTCCAGATGAAATACAAAGTGCTGGATTAAAAATGGATCTGCAGAGATCTGAAAAAAAAGATTTAAAAGAATATAAAATTGCTGCTTGGGTTAATGATGATATTGCTCCTGTTAATCAAGAAGTTCAAAATAGAGTATTAAAAGTAGCCAAAACAATTTCTGATAAGGGTGGTGAAGTAAATTTTGAAGCACGACCTGATTTCGATATGCTACAGGCAATGGATACTTATCAATCTCTTCTTTTGCCAACAATGGCCTCTAGAACGAGTGATGATGAATATAATCTATTGAAAGAAAAACTCTCAAAACTTGATCCAAATGATACAAGTGAATCCGCCTACACATTGAGAAAACAAACATCTTCTCTAAGAGATTATAATAATGCTAACAACGATAGAACACATCTGAGATGGAAATGGCATGAATTTTTTAAAAAATATGATGCTTTAATCACTCCAGTTATGGCAACAGAGGCCTTTGACCATAACCACCTTAATTATGGGGAAAGGACAATAATGGTAGATAACGATGAGAGACCATATTTTGAGCAAGTTTTTTGGGCAGGTATTGCCATAGCTAGCTATCTTCCTTCAACAGTTATTCCTACTGGCTTAACTGAGGAAGGACTTCCAATAGGAATTCAAATTATTGGTCCTGAATACGGTGATTTAAAAACAATTGGCCTTGCTAAGCTATTAGAAAAAGAAGGTTATAACTTTATACCACCTTCAAACTATTCAGATTAATTAAAAACGACAGTTTTTATTCCATTCAACATAATACGTCGTTCAGAATAGAGCCTTACAGCTCTTAAAAGAACTGATGATTCAATATCATATCCACTTTGCTGCATGCTTTCGGGAGAAGTGCTGTGATCTACCCTTCGAATATCTTGCTCAATAATCGGACCCTCATCTAAGTCATCTGTAACATAGTGAGCGGTCGCGCCGATAATTTTAACACCTCTGTCATAAGCTTGGTGGTAAGGTTTTGCACCCTTAAAACCTGGAAGAAATGAATGATGAATATTTATACAATCAGATGTCAATCCGTCTAGAAACTCGGACGATAGTATTTGCATATACCTTGCAAGAATTACTAATTCAGCATCATTATCCTCTATAACATCCTTAAAAAGCTTTTCCTGATCTTTTTTTGTCTCTGCAGAAACAGGTAAGTGATGATAAGGAATCTTATTCCATTCAGAGAAACTTCGAGCATCATCATGGTTTGAAACAATTGCCTTAATATCAATTGGCAAAGCATCAACCTCCCAACGGTGGATAATATCATTCAAACAATGGCTATATTTACTCACGGCAATAACAGTCCTACATGGAACTTCAGCATTATAAAAACTACAATCAATATTAAAATCGTTAAGATCAGTTAGAAAATCATTTTCTAAGGTATCTAAGTTAAAACTAGAAGAGTCGCTTTTTTGGAAGGCAATACGATTAAAAAATCTCTTTGTATCATGCGCACTAAATGATGATACTTCTGTCATAAAGGCATCATTTTTAAATAAAAATTGCGTGACAGCAGCTAATACACCAGGTTTATCTGGGCAACTAAATTGTAAAATTACTTTTTCTGCTTCCATTTTAAATCTCTTTAACTAGAGAGAAAAAACTCTCCCAACAAACCAAAAAGTTCCAAGTGCAATTAAAAATAAAGCTGAAATATTATAAAAATTTTCTTTATATTTAATTAACTTTGTTTTCCCTAGCACGTAAAGAGTAGAAATCGCAAGTGTAACGACAAGTATCTGTCCGAATTCAACACCTAGATTAAATCCAAAAAGAGATGAAACAGCCTTACCTTTTGGTAAGCCAAGCTCTAGTAAAACGCTTGCAAAGCCAAATCCATGTATCAAACCAAAGACTAGTGTTAAAGCTGGATTATAAGTTTCTGCATCTTTTTTTGTTTCCACAAGATAAGCATAACTTATTGTAAATATAATTAATCCTAGCCAGGTTAATGGGGATACAATTCCTCCAAATATTAGAGACGATAGCCCTAAAATTATTAAAAAACATACTGAACTTTTTAGGAATATTGAATTCTTTTGATCTTCTAAGAGTAAGGCTTGGCTAGCAACAAGTAATATAGTAAATCCAATTAAAGCTTCTATAGCAACAGTTGATGGTTGTATCAATTCTAGCGCAGCTAAAGCCAAGGTTATTGAATGACCAATCGTAAAACCAGTAACAGTTAAAAAAACTTTTCTTAAATTTAAACTAATTAATAAAAGAGTCATTAAGAATGCTAAATGATCAAACCCTAACAATATATGCTCAAACCCTAACTTTATATAATCAATGAAAACTTCAAAGGAACTTTGTTGATTTTTTCCAGAAATAAGTGAGAATTCATTCTTTTTTCTGGTTGAGGTAAAAATTGTTTCCTCCCAATCATTAGAATTTATTTTTATTCTGGCAAAGTGTATATGTCCTGCCGAAGCATCAAAAAAAGAATTATTTTCTATGGATAAGATATTGCCATTTTCAGGGCATTGAAAATTTATCATAGCCTTAATTGAGTTATCTTTATTTTGTCTTGTAAGTATTTCAGAAGAAAAATCGCAGGCTATGTCATTAGAATAAATTTTAATATTTCTTTTTAAATGATTTGATAATTGCTCTTCTAAGCTATCATAATATCCATCGAGAACTGGGAGAAGGGTTATATATCTTGGTGCAATAGAGAAAATTGCTATTACATTTTTTTCTTCAACTGTCCAATTTGAAAATGATTGGCTGATCTGATGAGAGCTTGCAGGGTAACTTAGAAAAGGTAAAAGTATTATTAGCAGAAGTACTTTAAGTCTATTCATAGATATTCTCATTATAAATGATATCGTATTTTTTTCTTAACCAAGAAATATAATTAAGCAAAGCCTCTTCATCCTTTCGACGAATATATTCACCTTTAACTTTATCTTTCATATTTTCAAAAGGCAGGGGTTCTCCTTTTTCAGAGTCTACTAAATAGAGAAAGTTATAACCATCATTTGTCTCTATTTCACTTGTTATTTGTCCATTCTCTAAATTAAATGCATTTTTTACTAAGTTAGGATCAATATAATCTTTTAGTTTTCTTTCAGGAAGGAAGGTATCAGGTAGTTCAGGTAAGTAAGCATCACCCTCTTCTTTTGAAACAATATCAAAATCATCTCCATTTATTAATCTTTCTCGAATTTTATCTAATTTTTTTTCATCCTCTTCTTGAGACCTAAATTTCACAAAAATTAATTTTAGTCTTAATTCTTTTGATGGAAGAAAAAAGGAAATATTATCATTATAAAATTTCTTTAAATCATCTTCCTTAATTAAAAAGTCATTATTCTCAGATAAAATACTATCAATCATTGAGTTTACGATTAATTTTCTAATTGAGTTTGATGTTTGGTGTAAGTCAAGGTCAATACCTCTTTGCAACAAAAGTTGTTCATCTATTAACCTATCCTTGACTAATTGAATTTGATCATTTGTTACCTGATTATTTTTATTCATTGATAATGCTTTCAAAGCTAAATCTAAATCAGATTTTAAAATAGGGTGATCATCAACTAGGGCAACAATATCGTCTGTCAATTGTTGCTCTTTACTAGGATTAAAAGTACCAAAAAGAATTAATAGTAAACCAGATAGAACCCCAAAAAAAACAAAGGATTTTTTCATTATATTTTAACTATTATTTTTAGAAATATAAATTGGAGATGACCAGGCTCTGTGCTCTTCCTTTGATAAACACGCATCTTTAGAGTCTACTCTATAATCTCCCCAGCAAGGATTAACTTCTATGCAATTACCTTCGCTATCATACTTACACCTTAAGTTATCTCCATTAATGGTATCAGTAGGTTCTTGAATAGCTCTAACATAATAAATTGACTGTCTATCATTTTCAATAAAGCTTGGATCTTCAAACTCTACCTCACAGCCATTCTCACCATCACAAGGTAAAACTAACCATGGGTCTTGAATAAGATCATCAACTTTCTCCTCAGGTGATATTTGAGGAGTAATTTTAATAACTTCAATACGAGTAATATTTAACCTTTCGGATGATGGATTATAGCACTCACCTCCACACAAGGTATCAATTTTTTCTCTTGGTAAACCATCCATAACAAAGTCTTCACAACCAGGTTTTTGCTTGAAAGAACCAACAGCTTTTACAATAAATTTTGGATTATTTGATAAGGATATAGATGAGCCCATTGGGTTAATTTCCTGATTTGAAACTTCATCAAACCAAAGTAAAATTCTAGGACCTGAGGTTCCATAAATTTCTTTCCTTTCCATAGCATCCCAAATTGCATTTCTATTTCTTCCTTCTGAATGAACAGCTGCTAAACCTCCTTGAGTCCAAAAACTTTGCTGTCTCTCAAGCTCAGTTAAAGCAAAACCGGCATTAGAGGTTAAAATTTCTTCACGTGTTAAAGGAAGTATATTTGGATCTGCTTGTTGACCCTGATTTGGTAAAAGTAATCCTCTATAATACTCGCTTCTTGCTCCAGCAGACTCAGTGGTAGTTTTTCTATCAACCGGTTTGTAACCTGTTCCAGGGCGTGCCCTGTGATTATCCGAAGAAGAAATAAAACCCCAATTAAAATTTATTGGCTCATCTTCATCAAAGTTTGTAATAGCAAGTCCATACTGAACCGATGTTGTTGGATTATGGTTAAACGCTGGTAAAAAACAATCTTGGCATTGGCCAGAATTTAAATAATCTTCAGTATTTTCACCTGGTACAGCTATATGAAAACCAACACCAAGGTTTGCTGTTACTTGTCTGGCCTTTTCAGCTCTTGACGAACACTCTTTTTCATCTAAACCAGAATTTAAACATCTAGTCTCAATAATTTGACCCGCACGCCAACATGAAGGTAAATAATTTTCAGTCGGACTGGGGCATATAGGGTTTTCTATTTCACCAATAACTTGCCTATATGATCTATATTCTTCAGTATTTCCATGCCCTGACATAACTTCAATAATAGGAAAAGACTCTGGTCTCATATCTTTTTTAAGTTGTTTATCCCATGCTGAAGTTGGTGGTGTATAAAAACCCCAAGATGAACCATGAGGAATTACTAATGGATCAAGAGATTGCTCTTCTAAACGCCTCATCAACTCACCAGGATCTTTAGCTTGTTCAAAACAATCTAAAGGTAGCTCATCTGAAGATAGATTCGGATCACAAAAAGGGACATCCCGAAGTTCTTTCAAAAAAGCTTGAAGATTGGCATATTCTTGCCAGTTTTTAAGATCTGTAAACCCTAATAATCGAAAATCATTATCGGTATTATCAGTATTATTTCTTAAAGCATTTACTGCAACACCAGATGCAGCAATAGGTCTTTTTGCAACTTTATCATCTTCTAAATCTTTAAAAATAACATTTTTATGGCCGTAGTGCTCAGATGGTAATGCGCCAACTTGAGTCCACTCAAACCCAATAAACGAAACAACATCAGTACTCTCCTCCAGATCAGAAGCAAAAGAACACTGTCGAATTAAATCTTTGGTTTCTTTCCATTTTCTTGGTGTTGATGCTTCAGCATGATCTGTTGTGGCCCAAAAATCAATTCCTGAGCAATATCTAGCATAATCACATGCATCAGCCATTGGGGCTGACCCTGTCCCATTAAGCATTGGTAAAGTCCATAAAAAAGCATCAGTAGAGAATGTAGTATGAACATGCAGATCACCGAATAGAATTTGCTTGGGTTCATTAACACCAACCGCTAAAGCAGAGTCTTTCTGAATAGTTGTTCTTTTAGATATGATTTCGTTGGGAACTATTTCACCTTTTATTGAACCTGCCCTTTCAAACTTACCTGTCCAACCGTAATAAAGTCCGCCTGAAAAATAAAATACACCAGCAAAAATTAACAGTATCGCAATAAGTATAAATTTTTTCATTTATAAATCCCCCAATTTCTATATTTCAAAACCTTGAATTAAGGCAGCTTCTTTCCTAACTCTTTCCGGACCGCCAAGAATCTGTCTTGATAAACCTATCCGTTTAAACCAATAATGCATACCTAAAAGGTCTGTAAAACCCATCCCTCCAAATACTTGTGTAGAAGTTCTAGCAATATCCTGACCAACTTCAGATAGATGCGCTTTAGCATGGCATGCTAAAAGATTTGCTTCATCTGAAATAAAATCTTGTGAGTATGCAGCATACCACATTAAAGACCTACAAGGTTCTAAATCAGCAGCCATTTCTGCACACATATGCTTTACTGCTTGAAAGGATCCTATTACTCTTTCAAACTGTTTTCTTTCAAGTGAATATTCAACGGCTTTATTAAGCATATTTTGACTTGCGCCAAGCAAGTCTCCTGCTAAGCCAATTCTTCCAACATCAATTGTTTTTTGTATAACTTCTTTTCCACCAGGTATTATTTGATAATTTGAAGAGTCAAAAATTATTTCCACAACTGGACGAGTCGAGTCTATTGTAGGTATTTCGTTAATCTCAACACCATTATTATCTGTCTCAATTAATATTAAATTATTATCTACTGCTGTAATTATTATCGCTGGATCTAACTCACCATCTATTCCAAAAATATTTATTCCTGAAACTTTATCTCCATTTGCAGTAAGACCTAAATCACCCCTTTTACCAATGACCTCACTCAGAGAAATGCATGCTGTAATCTCACCAGATGCAATTAACGGAAGCCATTTCTCAGCTAAATGATAATCCTTTTCAAATAAAATTGCTGTTGGGGCCATAATAGAATTCCCAACCCAAGGAGATGGCACAGCATAAGATCCTAATTGTTCAGCAACCAAACTTGCCTCTAAAACCCCTAAACCAGATCCACCATATTCTTCAGGTATCATTAATCCTGGCAATCCCATATCAACAATTGATCTTCGAATAGTCTTTCTTAATGATTTATCGCCTTTTGAGTGTTCGCGAAGGTTATCAACACTAATATTTTCATCAAACATCTTTTTAATACTGTCTGATAGAATTCCTTGTTCTTCTGATAACGCAAATTCCATTATTTTTTTCCATTAATAATTGCTTTTGGTTCACGTGGCATACCTAAACCTGCTTCACTTATAATATTTTTCTGAATTTGAGCAGTTCCCCCTCCAATAATTAACCCTAGATCAAACATATACTTCCATTGCCATTTTCCTGAACCATGATCATGATTGCTCTTACCATAAATAGTTCCTAGTTCACCTAAAAGATCTATCGCAAAGCCAGCAAGATCATGATTTAACTGACAACCATTTAATTTAACTATTAATTTTGCCATTTTAGCATCTAATTTTTTATGAGAAGCCGTTAATAGTCTTAAACTGTTAAATGACATGCTTAATACTCTTGCTTGAAGCCTCATCAATCTATCAAGGTGAACGGGATTGTTAATTAATTTTTCACCGTTAATAGTTTCTTGCTGCATTAATTCAATAATTTCATTTAAACGTGTAGCAGACTGGTTGGGATCACCAAGCATCCCTCTTTCATGAGTTAAGGTTGCGTTTGCTACATGCCAGCCTTCCCCCCTTTTTCCAACAATCTGATTTTTAGGCACCCTCACATCAGTGAAGAAAACCTCATTAAACTCTGCATGACCTGTCATTGTCATTAAAGGTCTAACCTCAATTCCAGGTGAGTTCATATCAATAAGAACATATGATATACCTTTATGCTTTGGAGCATCAGGTTCAGTCCTAACCAAGCAAAACATCATATCGGACATTTGAGCTCCCGAGGTCCATATTTTCTGGCCATTAATAACAAAATCATCGCCATCAACTATTGCTTTTGTTTGTAAAGAAGCAAGATCAGACCCTGATCCTGGTTCAGAATAACCCTGACACCAAATAACTTCGCCGGAAATAGTTTTACTTATCCAATCATTTTTTTGATCATCTGACCCTAACTCTAAAAGTGTCGGAACTAACATAGAAATACCTTGGTTAGCCATACCCATTGGTATATTTGCCCTACTAAATTCTTCTGCAATTATACGTGATTTTAAAACATCCGAATCGGCACCATACCCACCGTATTCCTTGGGAATAGTTCTTGCAGCATAGCCATTATCGATTAATTTTTTTTGCCACTCAAGTTCTTCATTACTTGGTCTTACTGGAGTTCTAGCTTTTCCTGACATATGTTTATTTTCTTCAAGGAAGGAGAGAACATTTTTTCTAAAATCAATATATTCTGGTCCAGCATTTAAATCCATTTTTGTTCTCTTTTTTAATTAATTATCATACAGATAATTTAAATATAAATCATATGATTTTCTAATAAATATAATAATTAATGGTCAAAATAACGCACCCATTAGATAAATTTAATTTTACAAAAATTATAACAACAGTTAGATTGCCTCCATTATTAAGAATCTTGTTATTTCCTTAATATTTTTTAAATAAAAATAACTTATAGGTATTATTATGAAAAAATTTTTATTAACACTTTTAGTATTTTTGGGTTTTAACCAAAGCAATGTTATTGCTGATAATACTTCTGATACAAATGCTTTTTCGTTTAGTTTTGAATCAATTGAAGGTGGTGATTTGAACCTTGATCAATATAAAGGTAAAGCGCTTTTAGTTGTTAATACTGCATCATTATGTGGTTTTACTGGTCAATATGAAGGTCTACAAAAATTATGGGATAGTTATAAAGATAAAGGTTTGGTAGTTATTGGTGTACCGGCTAATAATTTTAAATCTCAAGAACCAGGAAACGACGGAGAAATAAAAGAGTTTTGCGAAACAACTTTTGGAATTGATTTTCCAATGACTTCAAAAGTTAGTGTTAAAGGTGATGATGCTCATCCATTTTATAAATGGCTTGCTTCACAATCTGCAGGAACACCTAAATGGAATTTTCATAAATATCTAATTGCACCTGACGGATCGTTTAATAAATCATTTACATCGTTAACAAAACCTATGTCCGGGAGTCTTGTTAAAGCAGTAGAAAAAATACTACCTAAAAATTAAATGAAAAAAATTTTTTTTGCGCTTGTAATTTTTTTTAATGTAAACACTGCCGATGCAAAAATAATTGTTGATAATGCATGGGCCAGACTTACTCCAAATGGAATGGGTGCAGTATTTTTTGAGATAAGAAATACAAATATAGAGGATGATTTCCTAATAAAGGCGTCTTCACCAAATGCATTGTCAGTAATGATTCATGAAACTCAAAGAATGGGTAATATGACCCATATGAAACATCACTCGAACGGAACAAAAATTCCTGCAAGTGGTAAAATACTTTTCGAGCCAGGAAGTTTTCATATAATGCTGTCTAAAATTGACGATAATTTAAAATTAGGAGATAAAATCCTAATCAATCTTAATTTTCAAAATCACGGTGATATTTCTATTGAGCCAATTTTAAAAATTAGGCCACCTATTAAGTAAAAAAAAGGCTGCACAGAAGTACAGCCTTTCTAACATTAAATTTAATTCTTGTTAGGCTGCGTTGTAGCCTAGAATTGCTTTGATCTCCAAAAACTCTTCAAAGCCAAGGTCGCCCCACTCTCTTCCATTTCCTGATTTTTTATATCCACCAAAAGGTGCATTAAAGTCAGGACCTGCTCCATTAACATGAACATTACCTGAACGAAATTTTTCAGCAAACTTTTGAGCTTTTTCCTGACTACCAGACACATAACCTGATAAACCATACTCAGTGTCATTAGCAATTGATATAGCTTCATCCTCATTTTTATATGGAAGAATTGATAAAACAGGACCAAATATTTCTTCTCTAGCAATAGTCATATCATTAGAGACGTCAGAGAAAATAGTTGGTTTAACATAATAACCAGCATTAAAACCATCTGGCTTTCCTGGTCCACCAGCTACTAATGTGGCACCTTCTTCTATACCTTTTTCAATTAATCCTTGAATTTTATTA